>Ga0182018_10000058_pt1 | contig 130260 bp, 109 predicted proteins | sample 812P2MmetaG_FD_120490 | JGI IMG/M metagenome (GOLD analysis project Ga0182018, IMG submission 120490) | Permafrost microbial communities from Stordalen Mire, Sweden - 812P2M metaG | ecosystem: Environmental > Terrestrial > Soil > Wetlands > Permafrost | place: Sweden: Stordalen | collected...
CGGGAAAGTGCTTCTCCACCTGCAGCACTCGCCGCAGCTTCTTTGGAGCTGCATCGACGCCTCGGAACTGCCGTGGAAGTAGGCTCAAATGCATATCCATTGTTTAGTGAAAGATCAATAACAGCGGCTGGGAGGATGGGAAACGCCGGCAATCCGGGTGTTCACGCCCGAGGACAGAGGCTTGAGCGCGGCAGGCCCCGTCCACGGCCGGCTCGCGCCTACTTGGTGATCTCGCGCGAGGTGAGGTTGGTGACGACGGAGCGGCACTTCGCCGCGCCCTTCAGCCACTCCTCCACCTGCGGGTCAACAGACACGAAATCGAGGTAAGCCACGAGACGCTCGGCCGACGGGAGGGCGATCGCGACCAGGTGCGTGTGGTCAGTGAGCCCCGCCACCACGCGGTGGATGGCGATCTTGGCATCCTGAAAACCGTGGCCGTCGGCAGCAGCAGCATCGGCGTTGCGACCGGCAGGAGTAGCATGAAGCAGAGAATCGCCGTTCTCGACGACTACCAAAATGTCGCGCTTGACAGCGCCGATTGGTCGACGCTATCCGGCCGAGCAAATTCCACCGTATTTGACGATCCCATTGACGATACCGATGCCTTGGTTGAGCGGCTGTCGCCGAACGCTTTCAGCGTGTCAGACCCCATAACGCCGGTAACAGCGGCACCATTCGCTTCACTTTTTTTTGGATATCCCTCAGGGGAAGAAATGGCGGCCACCAACTGGGTTGAACGCTCCAATTCGCCGTTCAGCGCCCTCTCGCAGATGCAAGTCGCACTGTTGGCACGGGACGGGATCCTCAATAATCGCCTCAACCGCATGGCCCGTGAACCGATTGCCCTACTTGGCCCCCGGTTGGGCACGATACGGGTCGCGATCGGGCGGATTAGCCTCTATAGTGCCTCGGGCGGCACCCGCCCCAAACCGAGACGATAGAATACATGCAATCTCAGCCTCCATCGATTTTTTCCTCTCCGGTCGCTTTGTTCTTTGGCGTCCGTCTCGGCATTCAAGGCGCGGCTGGAACGCATCGCGATTCCACCGACCAGCTCGCCGTCGCCTGTCGCCGCAACCGCGGGCGTGGTTGCGGCGATCGGACGCCCGGGGGAATGCTGGAGCGCTCGTCCGCGAATTTTACCGCCTTGGGTGAAACCGTAGGGAGCGGGATCGGCTAGGAACTGGCGGGGCGTCCCCACCTGCTTCGTCCCTCCTTGGGCCGGCCTTCAAGCCCGGACGGCCGCAATGATCAATCCTACCCTCATGGTGCCCGCCGCGAAGAGACTCGAAAGGCCGAAAGCCGCCCCAGGCGACGGACCCGGGAAGGCCACCGCCCTCGGCCTCGAACGCGACGCAGCCCGCGCCCCAAGCCGCGCGTGCCACGTCCTGGCGCTGGCTGCGATCATCGCCCTCGCCGTCCAGGCGGCGCGGGCCATGCCAGCCGCCCCTGCAGGCGTGCTTGAAGCGGGCGCGCCCTCGTTCGTCGTGTTGGGACCGGAGGCCCTCGGCCTGAGCACCTCCCCGATCGACCTGCACTTGATGCCCGACGGCCGCATCCTGGTGGCCTCCCAAGACGAACTTGCCTTCGGCGACGGGGTTCGGTGGGAGGCGTACCGCGCGGCCGCGGACCAGGGTCACATCTTCGCCTCGGTTGCCGTCGGCAATGATGGTCAGATCTACTCGGGAACGGAGAATGGGATCGCCCGGATTGAATTGAGCGAGGGTGATCTCTGGCGTCTCGCGCCCATGGTGACGTTACCGCCCGAGGCGGCCTCGCAGAAGGCGTCGTTGGTCTCGGTGGCCGAGTTCGCCGACCGCTGGTATTGGTACGGCGGAAATGGAGCGATCGTCTCATGGCGTCCTGGCGCGACGCCCCGCGTGGTCGGAGACATCGGCGCGGTAGAAACGATGTTCACTCTGGGCAAGGAGGTGTACGTCAGCGACGAATCCTCCGGAGCCCTCTTTCTCCTGAGGCCCGACGGGACCTCGGAGCGAGTGCAGTCCGCGGACCTCCTGGTAAGCGAGAGTGTCACCTGCTCCGTCGCGTTAGAACCCGGCAAGTTGCTGCTGGGCACCGCCTCCGCCGGCTTGAAAATCTTCGACGGGAAGAGCTTCCGGCCGTTCGGACCGCCCGGCCTGCTGAACCGCGGCAGCAGGATCACTGACCTATGTTCGATCGGCGCGGGATTCTTCGCCGCGTCCATCGATACCGTCGGCATCGTTTTCTTTGACCGCGAGGGTCGAACGGTGCAGGTGCTTGACCGCTCGCTCGACCATCGACTGGCCCGGGTTCGGCGCCTCCTGTACGCGCGCGACGGCGTCCTTTGGGCCCTCCTGAACGACGGCGTGGCTCGGGTCGAGTTCCCCTCTCCCATTTCGCATTTCGAGCCGCTTCTGGCGAGCGGGCTCGCCTATGCGGACCCCTTCAGGCATGACGGCCAGCTTTGGATTTTCGCGGATGGACGCGCGATGCAGGGAGTCTACGACGCCAACGGCCGGCTCGAGCGCTTCTCGGACGACACACCGCCGGGGCGTTTCCTGTTCACCGTAAAGGATGTAAGCGGCCGATTGTTCGCCGCGAACGAGGTGGGCATCTTCGTCCATGAAAAGGCGGGATGGCGGATGGTCATTCCCGGCATCGTGAACGCGCGTATCGGGGTGGCCCAGCCCACCGCGGATGGCGAATTCTATGTCGCCCGCGGCGAATACGGCATGATCCAACGGACGGGCCAGGACTATTCAGCCCGGCGAATCCTGCTTCCCAGCCTCGGCGACAGCTATTCGTCCGTAATCGACTCCGCTGGAATCGGGTGGCTCGAGCTCGGCATGAGCAAGATTGGCCGTCTAGACCCCAATGGAGGAAAACCGGTGCTCCAGATTCTGGGTATGGCCGATGGGCTCACGGAAGGCTGGGTCGAGACATACCTGATCGACGGAATCGCCCGATTTCATCTGGCCGGCCATCTTTACCGCTTTGACAACAAGAGCCGGAGGTTCGTGGAGGATCTCGCGCTCCTTGCCCGCATCCCCCAATTGGCCACCGCCTGGGGTCGTCCGGTAACCGACAGTTCCGGCCGGCTTTGGTACACGGCCGACGGCACCACCCAAGTGATCGAGAGCAGCGCGGACGGAGGCAATCATCCATTCGGGATTGCCCCGGTTGGCTTTGCGCCGACCCACTACACGGCGGAGGACGACGGGGTGGTCTGGATGTTCGCGAAGCGGCGGCTGACACGGATGGACCTTAAGCTGCCCCGACCACCCGACGTCCCGCCGCGGGCTTTGATCACTTCCGTGGACTTTACCGCGACTCATCGACAGCTTTTCGATCCGGGCGGCGCGCTCGAGCCCCTCAAGTACACTGACAATTCGCTCGTCATCGATTTCGCCGCGCCCGCCGATCCATTCGCTTCTCCCATCACGTTCGAGGTCCTGCTGGAGGGAGCGGGCACCCAGTGGGTTTCGACGGGCGCCGTCGGCTCTGCGACATTCAACCTTCTGAAGGAGGGCGATTACGTATTCCATGTGCGGCCGGTTGCCGGGGGCACCGTTCGCGGGACGGAGGGCCGCCTACGGTTCACAATACTGCCGCCCTGGTACCGCACCAAGCTGGCTTGGGCGGCCTATAGCGCAGCAACGCTGGGCCTCTTCCTCTCCGTCATCTGGCTCTCCTCCTACCTGCAACGCAGCAAGCGCGAGCGACTGGAGCAGCTCGTAGCCAAGCGCACAGAGGAGCTCAACGCAATCAATGCCCAGCTCGGCCGCCAGATCAAGGAGACTACCGAAAAGTCCGCCGCGCTGTCCGTCAGCGAGGAGCGATACCGCCTGCTCAACACCAAGCTCGAGGACCGCGTCCAAGAGCGCACCGCCGAGCTCTCCCTGTCCAATGAGGAACTGCGGCAGCGTGAATCGCTCTTCCGTCTCATCTTCGAGCATGCCCCGGTCGGCATCTCCTGGAAACGCGCTGACCTCGGCAGCGTCTACCACATCAATCCGACCTTCCGTAGCACCCTCGACCTGCCCGCCGACGCCCTGGACGATTCCACGCAATTGGCACTCTTGGTCCACCCCGAGGACGCCCCTCGCCACGCCGAAATGAACCGGCTGATCGCGACGGGCGAGACCGACCGCTATACGATTGAGGAACGCTTTGTCCTCAAGGGCGGCCGGCTGGTTTGGGGCCTTCTCTCGGTCGCGGTCATACGTGACAAGGCCGGACGCATCGTGCAGGAAATCGGAATCCTGGAGAACATCACGTCCCGCAAAGGCGCCGAGGATGAACTTGCGGCAACGCACAGGAACCTTCTCGACGCCTCCCGCAAGGCGGGCATGGCCGAGGTTGCCACCGGCGTTCTCCATAACGTGGGAAACGTGCTCAACAGCGTCAATGTCTCGGCCACCCTCGTCATCGACCAGGTGCGCCACAGCAAGGCCAGCAATGTCGCCAAGGTCGCCGGGCTTTTCGAACAGCATAAGGCAAACCTCGCCGGCTTTCTCTCCGACGATTCGCGCGGCGCGCTGATCCCAGGCTACCTGAGCACGCTCGCTGAGTCGCTCTCCGCCGAACAGAAGATGCTGATAACGGAACTCGAGCACCTGCGAAAAAACATCGAGCACATCAAGGACATCGTCGCCATGCAGCAGTCCTATGCCCGGACCTCGGGCGTCATCGAAACGATCTCGGTGCCGGAAGTGATCGAGGATGTCCTGCGCATGAACGCAGGTTCGCTCGCCAGACACCACGTCGAGATGCTCCGCGATTTCCAGGCGCACCCGGTCATGAGCACCGACAAGCACAGTGTCATGCAGATCCTCGTCAACCTCGTGCGCAATGCGAAGCATGCGTGCGACGAGTCAGGCCGCACCGACAAGAAGATCACCGTGCGCATAACGAGCGATGACCGCGGCATAAAGATTGCCGTGATCGACAACGGTGTCGGGATCCCCGCCGAAAACCTGACGCGGGTCTTCAATCATGGATTTACCACGCGCAAAACCGGCCACGGATTCGGACTGCACAGCGGCGCGCTCGCGGCCAGGGCCCTTGGCGGTTCGCTCAACGTGCAAAGCGACGGCGCTGGCCGCGGCGCCACGTTCATCTTGGAACTGCTCCACAAACCAACCACTTCCGCCCATGAAAACCACGCCTCCTGAAAAGAACCGCCGCATCCTTCTCGTCGACGACAATCGCTCGATCCATAGCGACTTTAAGAAGATTCTGGCAGCCGAAGGCGCCTCCGAGAAGGCCCACGCCCTCGAGGCGTTGTTGTTCGGCGAGTCGACCGATACGCGTCACACCGTCCGCTTCGATCTGGACTCGGCTTACCAAGGCAAGGACGGCTTCGAGATGGTCAAGTGTGCGGTGGCGGAGGGCAGGCCGTACGCGATGGCTTTCATGGATGTGCGGATGCCCCCGGGCTGGGATGGCATTGAGACAACCGCCCGCATCTGGGAGGTCGATCCGGAGATGCAGATCGTTATCTGCACGGCGTATTCGGATTACTCGTGGGACCAGATGGGCGAAAAGCTGGGCCAGTCCGACAAGCTCGTGATCCTCAAGAAACCCTTCGACAACATCGAGGCGCTGCAGCTCGCCACCGCGCTCACCGAAAAGTGGAACCTCGCGCGCCAGGCGAAATCCCAGCTCGACAATCTCGAGAGGCTCGTTGAGGAGCGCACGAGCGAGCTGCGCGCCGCCAAGGAGGCCGCCGAGGCCGCCGCAAGGGCGAAGAGCGAATTTCTCGCCAATATGAGCCACGAGATCCGGACGCCGATAAATGGCGTCATCGGCATGACCAGCCTGCTCCTCGATCTCGAGCTGGGTCCGGTCCAGCGCGAGTACGCGGAGACCATTCGCTCCAGCGCCGACACGCTGCTCACCGTGATCAACGATGTGCTCGACTTCTCCAAGATCGAGGCCGGGAAGCTCACCTTCGAGATGCTCAACTTTGACCTGAAGGAGACCATCGAAAGCACGCTCGACATGCTGGCCGCGCGCGCGCAGGCCAAGGGCACCGAGCTCGTCATGGCGATGTTGCCGGATGTGCCCCGCATCCTCCGCGGCGATCCGGGCCGGCTTCGCCAAGTGCTGGTGAACCTCATCGGCAACGCGATCAAGTTCACCGAAGGCGGCGAAGTCGTCGTCCGTGTCTTCCAGAAGACCGACAGCGACAAGCGGGTCGTCCTCCGATTCGAAGTGCGGGATACCGGCGTCGGGATTGCGCAAGCGGTGCAGGCGAAATTGTTCCAAGCCTTCTCGCAGGCGGACAGCTCGACCACGCGCCAATACGGCGGCACGGGCCTGGGCCTTGCGATTTCCAGGCAGCTCGTGTTCATGATGGACGGGCAGATCGGCCTGGAGAGCGAGCCCGGCAAGGGCTCGCTGTTCTGGTTCACGGCCCAATTCGAAAAGGCCGCCGAGGACCAGCCCGCGGTTTCCGGCGAGCGCGACGGCTGGTCCAACATCCGCGTGCTGGTTGTCGACGACAACGCCAGCAGCCGCCAGATCCTGCGCCATCAGATCTTCGCCTGGAAGCTCCAGAAGGGCAGCGCGGCAGGCGGCTACGAGGCCTTGCGAGTTCTCCGCACGGCTGCCGCCGAGGGCCATCCCTATGATCTTGCGCTCCTGGATGTCGAGATGCCTGAGATGGACGGTCTCGCGCTCGCACGAGCAATCAAGGCGGACCCTGCGATCGCCGGCACGAGACTGATCACCCTGACGTCGTTGGGACATGCGCTCGCCGACTCGAATATGCAGGCTGCCGGCATCGAAGCGTCGCTCAGCAAGCCCGTAAAGCAATCGCGCCTCTTTGACTGCCTCGTCAATGTAATCGGCAACACCGATGCGAGCAATCTCGGGTCCCCAAAGCCAGGTGCCACCGTGTTGCCTTCGCTCTCCGCCGAACTGCACGCAAAACTTGTGGGCGAGCGCATCCTGCTTGCCGAGGACAACGCCGTGAACCAGAAAGTGGCTCTCGCGCTGCTGAGGAAACTCGGCTGCTCCGCCGACGCCGTCGGCAACGGCATCGAGGTCCTTGAGGCCCTCCAGCGCATCCCGTACACGCTGATCCTCATGGATTGCCAGATGCCCGAGATGGACGGCCTTGAGGCAACCCGGCTCATTCGCAAACGCGAATTCGATACCGGCAGGGTGTGCCCGTGGAAATCTCCGGTCTACATCATCGCTCTCACGGCAAGCGCCATGCAAGGCGACCGCGAAAAGTGCATCGAGGTCGGCATGGATGACTATGTGACCAAACCCGTGCGTCTGGCCGAGCTTCAGGCCGTCTTGGAGCGTTGGCAAACCGCGCAAATGCCGGTCGCTTGAATCCCCGTCTTGATGCCAGTTTATGATTCGAAGATCGACATCAGCCTCGAGTGTCTCTCTGCCAATGTGACTTGGCCGAGAGCCCCAGTGGGCCCAACATTGAAAGCGGCTACTTGCGGAACAGCGCGCATTCTCAAGAAAAACTCCTGTCCGGTTTCTGTCCCGCTTTGCGGATTCTCGGCGCCCGGGGCGCTGCTTCCCTCGCACCCTCCCTGGACGAGATCCAGCGTCCCAGGCCGGTTTCCTTGCCTGTTAGTGGCATGAGCGTTGGGGCTCACGTCGAAGGGCTGTCAAAGTCTCTCGATTCACGTTCGCCTAAACAGGGTTGCTTGGTAGCCCCAGGATCACGGCCGCCCTGCAATCGCAGGGCTGCCCCGTGAGGCGGCGCCGGGTAGCTTCGTTGATCAGAGTCACCGGCTCACGCGGCCGCCAAAGGCGCCGCTACCAGGTGGTGACAACCGATACCGACATGTACACCGGATTATATCATTTCACGGCCTTTTTTCTTGATCCACTTTCTGCAGAATTATACAAAGCCTGTAAGCGCGACTTTCCTCCGCATCGCGCCTCGGTCAGCAACCGCCCCAGCTTCCCAACACCACGATAGTGTAAGCACCCCTTCAATGTGGACCGTTGAATGTTGCTTTGTTTTCCAATGGGAGCCGGACGAGAATATGCACTTACTGCGGAGCCAGCCATCCCATAGGCGCTGCTCCCTCCCATGGACGGATCCGCTAAAATCCCCGATTCGGTGACGCGCGCCGGAGTACTTATCCGGCACATCGAGAACGTTCTATTTCGCGGCCCTTCGATTTAAGAGAAGCGTGTTTCCAAAATCATCCCATGAATAAATCCTCCTTAATCCGACTTCTTTGCATCCTAGGTTCTCTATCCCCTGCCACCTTATTGGCACAGCAGACGCACACCATTTACTTCGGCCAGGCCTATAACTTCAATACCCTTGCCGGCATGCCGCCCGGCAGCGCGAATGGCACGGGTCCAGCGGCGATGTTTAGCTATCCATCAGGTGTCGCGGCGGACGCTTCCGGAAATCTTTACGTCGCCGATTACCTTAATTGCACAATTCGGAAGATTGCCCCTGTCGGCATCGTGACAACATTGGCTGGCACTGCTGGAATAATCGGCAGTGCAGACGGAACGGGTCCCGCCGCACAGTTCGCCTATCCCAGCAATCTGGCGGTGGACAGCGCCGGAAATGTATATGTCTCCGATTCTGGAAACAATACCATCCGTGAGATTACCCCTTATGGCGTGGTGACCACTCTTGCAGGCACTCCTGGGGTTTATGGCAGCATGAACGCCACCGGTCCTGCGGCCTCATTCATGTCGGTAAACGGCATAGGAGTGGACGCGTCGGGGAATGTCTACGTCGCAGACCTCGTGAACGACACGATTCGAATGATTACCTCTGAAGGGGTGGTAACGACATTCGCCGGCGCTACGGGCGATCCGACACAGTTGAACGAGCCGTATGGTGTTGCGGTGGACGGAAGCGGCAATGTTTACGTCACGGATATCGGCGATTATACGGTGAAGATGATCTCTCCCGCTGGAGTGATTTCGCCACTGGCCGGCCTTTCGGGTACCGGCGGATCTCAAAATGGGACAGGGACAGGCGCCACCTTCAGTTCACCCCTGGGCATCGCGCTGGACTCCTCGGGCAATCTTTACGTCGCCGATAACGGCAACTTCCTTATCCGGGAGATCATGCCCGGGGGCGTTGTGTCCACGTTCGCCGGCAATGTGGGAGTTTCCGGCGACACCAATGGATCGAGTCAGGCCACTTTCGGCAGTCCCTACGGTGTAGCCGTGGACAGCTCCGGCAACGTTTACGTGGGGGACGCGAGCAATAATCTTATCCGCGCGATAACTCCGGCTGGCGATGTCTCAACGTTGGCTGGGATGGTCAGCTACGGCAGCTCTGACGGAAAGGGGGACATGGCCAGTTTCGGATATGTGGGCGAAATGGCAGTTGATGGCACGGGGAATGTCTATGTGTGGGATTCCGGTGTTTCCGCCATCCGCAAGATAACGCCCGCCGGCGTCGTTACCACATTGTCGGGCATTAGCATCCCAGCCTTTACGGTCGATAACGCGGGCGATCTGTATTATATCGGAACAGGTGGCGTCGACATGATGACACCCGCTGGTGTTGTGACACAAATCGGCGGCAACCAAAACTTATTCGTCGACCCTGTTGGCATGGCGTTGGACGGCGGAGGGAACGTCTACCTCGCGAACGGACTCGGAAACAACATCCTCAAGATCACGCCCGCCGGTGCCACTACCGTACTTGCCGACAGTTCCAGCGGGCTTGGATGGATGATAAGTGTGGCTGTTGACAGCACGGGAAATGTCTACGCAGCGGATTGGCTGAATCAGGTCATTCGGAAGATCACACCCACCGGCACCGTGAGTATCCTAGCCGGCCAACTGGGTGTCTCGGGTGAAATTGACGGACCGGCGGCCGCAGCCACATTCATCCTCCCGACTGCCGTGGCCGTGGATAGCGCCGACAATGTTTATGTCGTGTGCTACTACAATGCGAGGATTCGCAAGATAAGTGCCGCGGGCCTCGTTACCACGATAGGCGGAGTCGATGGACAAGGCAACGCGGGTAACTTTTCAAATGGTACGGGCGCCGCTGCGCGGTTCTTCTCGCCCAATGGCGTAGCGGTGGACGGATCCGGCAATGTTTATGTTTCGGATTCCGGCAATTTTGCCATCCGCAAGGGAACTCCGGTCATGTCCGGCGACCTCAACGGCGACGACAAGGCCGACATCCTTTGGCAGAACACCTCCACCACGGAGCGCGGCGTCTGGCTAATGGATGGTACGGCGTTCTCGAGCTACGTAAGCTTCGGCGACATTGCCGCCGAGTGGCAGATTGCCGGTTCGGGAGATTTCACCGGAAGTGGCCAGACCGACGTCCTTTGGCAGAACACTTCCACTGGCGAATGCGGCGTCTGGCTTATGGACGGGCCCAGGTATTCGAGCTGGGTCAGTTTCGGCATTATTCCCACTCAGTGGCGCATCGCAGGGACCGGGGACTTTACAGGAACGGGCCAGATCGACATTGTTTGGCAAAATACCTCCACCGGGGACTGTGGGATTTGGTTAATGCATGGGACAGCATTCATCGGCTGGGCCGATTTGGGAATCATTTCCACGGCTTGGCGTATTGTGGGGACGGGAGACTTTAATGGAGACGGGCAAACCGATATCCTTTGGCAGAATACCTCTACCGGCGAGTGTGGGGTCTGGCTCATGAACGGCACGAGCTTCTCAAGTTACGTGAGCTTCGGCGACCAGCCCCTTCAGTGGCAGATTGCGGTTCACTAAAGCCTAATTTCCCGCAGCGAAGAGTTTCCAGGCCTGTGCGCCAGCGGGTCTGTTTTCACCCCCGTCAGTAGGTGCGGCTGTTTCGTTTGAAACAACCCGTAATGGCCGATTCACACCTGCCACTAACCCATATTTCAATTCCTGTTGTTTCATCTCAATGCACATACACAGCTAGACAGGAATCACGTAAACCGGTGACAGCCGATGTTTACGAGGGAGGATCACGTCGCCGGCCGGTCTCGCGTGCAGATGCATGTTCAGGGTTCGAATCCTCCTGGGCCCACCATCATATCTTCAATTCTGCGACCGCGGGGCCCGATCAGCCTCGACATGGTACTTGGCCCGGATCACGTCCAAGGCCGCCTTCGCCTTATGCTCTTCGATGGCCCAGTTGCGCAAGACCGCGATCTCATCCGCGGACAGAACTTCGGCCTGGCGCACCGACAGCTGCTCTTCCAGATGGCTTAAGCCGGTCTTCGGATCAACTTGGTCGGCCCCGGAACCCGAGCGAGCCTCGGGATTGAGGACGTACACTTCGTAACGAATCAGGGCCAGCATGACCAGCTGATCAGTGCTTAATTCGAAGCCCGCCTCCTTGAGCGTGACAGCGTCCTGGGCCACGGGGCCGTCCGGCACGCTGCCATATGAGTATATCGCGCTGTTCCATTCCTTCAGCTTATTGGCCAAATCGCCGCCGATCAGCTTCGTGATCTTGGCGCCAACCTCCTCCGTTGCATGGCTGACGGCCGCAATGACCTCCGGCGAATTGAATTTCTGGCCGCCATTCCGCAGCTGATGCACGATGTATCGGGTGGTGATGGCGCGCTCGACCAGCAATTCCTGCAAGGGCGCGAGCTTGTCCTGGGGTATCTTGAGGGCGGTGAGCAGAATGTCGTACCGCGAAAGAACCCGCCGTCTCTCCAATTTGCGGAAGAAAGGCTCCCAAACCGGGTCGCTGTCCACCTCGGCGTTGAACTTGTCGATGTTCCCGGATGCCGGGACCGACCGGCTCTCGGGAAACATCCTCCGGATGTCGCCCTGGCCCTGCAAGGCGGCTTCCGCCGCCAGGCGCGCCTTCTCGGCGTCCCTCAGCTTGCCCCCCATGTCCACGACGGCCTGGCGGTCAGCCGCCGCCGCCACGTTCTCACGGATGAGGACCCTCCGCTGCTGCGCTCCCCAGAGCAGCGCAGCGCACAGGGCCCCTGACAGCACCACGATCAGCCAACGAAATGGGTTACGCATGGGATTTCAATTATTCCGGGTCAATCGATGTTCAAATTGCATTGTCGCGAGGGATTTTACCGCGTCTACGGCACCAATGACCACACCCGCAGGGTGACATCTCGCTCGCCCGACTTGGCGGACAGCCGCAGGGCCAGGGTCGCGTGCGTGTCGATCCAGCTTTGGATTTGCTCCCGAGTCCAGTTGTGCGCCGGCTGGCCCTCGATCTGCGTCACGAGGTCGCCCGTGCTGATTGCAGCCTCCTCCGCGGGGCTGTTCGGAATGATTCCGGCAACGCGCCAACCGCCGGCGTCGGCGAACATGCTTAGGCCGACGCTGAGCTCCGGGGGCGAAGGCACGGGACCCTCCGCGGCGGAACAAAGCCAGAGTTTGTCCTCGTCCTCGTGAAAAACGAGGCATAGCGGGCGCAGCAGCCCAGTGCCGATGGTCGGCGCCCCGTCGCTGATGGCGACCACCGGCTCAACCTGCCTTAGCTGACCCAGTTCCAGCGTGCCGGACAGCCGACCGACCTGCTCGCGGGCCACGTCGCCAACAACGGCGAGCAGGAGGCCCGGCCGCGGGCCGATCTTCCAATTGAGAGAGGCCACCGAGGCGGGCGGAAGGTGAAGCCTCCCGTTCGAGCCGGTATCAACCATCATCTCGAAATCCCTGCCCTGCAACGTCACCGCTACATACGGCACTTCGGCGTGCTCCACGATGGCCAGCTCCGCGCGCACCGGGGGCAGGTTCCTCGGCCAGTCACTGCTCAGCACCAGGTCCTCGCCAGGGAAATCGAGCGCGAAGAACAAGTCGGAAAACACGGTGTAACCCAGAAGGCCGTCCACCGCCCGGCTGTCGATCTTCGACTGCAGCTCCAGCGGAACGACGCCCGCGACAACCCCTTCCAGCTGGACCTCCCCAATCGCGATCGAATCCAGGAGCACCCTCGGCATCGAGACGACGTCGCCGAGGCCGTTGATCGCCTGCGCATCGTCGTCCTCCCTGTCGATGCCGCGCGCCTCAACCGCGGCGGCAACCTCGGGCGAGATCACCGAGATCGAGCATCCCGTGTCGACCTGCATGCGGAAAGGCCCCTGACCGTTGATCATCACGCTCACGAACATCCCGTTACTGCTGACTTCCGCCGGAATGGTCGCCGGCTGGCTGATCCGGGTGTAGAGCGGGGCGGATTCATGCATCGCGGATGCGCCAAGCCGCGTGGCGCAGATGGCCGCGGTCCAAACGCAAAGGTAGAGCCGTTTCTGTTGCATCAATACCCCGGGGGAGCATCGAGCACCGCGGGACGGCCGACCGAATGAGCGCTGGGGGGAAAACATGTCCTGGTGGTCACAATCGTACGGCAGCGCCGATTAGCAAATCCCCAGGCCCTGGAATGCTTTGCCATCGGCCGCGCGCCGCGTCACTTATCGCGCCTTACAGCGCAGGAAACAGCATTTTCGGCCACTTCATGGCCTTCCCCTTGGGCATGAAACTTCCTACATTTCAATCGATGATATCACCCCGTTCCGTCCCAGGCTTCCTACCTACCGGCCCCACACTAAAGTTGGTGGCGCTGCTCTGCCTTCTTCTCGGCCCGGGTTTCGCGGCGCCCCACGCCATGGCAGCTGAGTCCGACCCCGTGGTTGGCGTCACGGGCGGATCCATTCGGGGCCGGCTCCTGCCGGAAGGCCGCGGCGCCGTGTTCAAGGGCATTCCCTTCGCGCAGCCCCCGGTCGGCGACCTTCGCTGGCGCGAACCCATGCCGGTGGTTGCCTGGGCAGGGGTCCGCGATGCGGCCGAATCCGGTCCCCCGGCCGCACAGGCGTCGTTTGGATGGAACGAGAAGACGGCGGCCGCCAGCCGGGAGGACTGCCTGTACCTCGATGTCTGGACGCCCACCGGGCAATCGTCCGCCCGCAATCCCGTGATGGTGTGGATCCACGGCGGGGGAAACACGGGCGGCAGCGGCGGCGAGGACTCCCTGTACGACGGCAGGGCGCTCATCAGCCACGGCGTCGTGCTGGTGGTCATCGAATACCGGCTCGGCATCTTTGGTTTTTTCTCGCACCCGGAACTGACCCGCGAGTCGCCGCACCATGCCTCCGGGAACTACGGAATCCTGGACCAGGTCGCTGCGCTGCAATGGGTCCGGGGCAACATCGCTAGGTTTGGCGGCGATCCGGAAAATGTCACGATCTTCGGCCAGTCGGCGGGCTCGATGGACGTCCTGGCGCTCATGGCCTCGCCGCTCTCGCGGGGATTGTTCCACCGCGCCATCGCGGAAAGCGGCGCGCTGTCACGGATGATGACCCAGACGCTGGGTGAGGCGGAGCAGGCCGGAGCGCGCGCTGCGGAGGGCCTGCAGGCACCCGCCCAGGGTGGGCTGCCCTTCATGCGCTCCCTGCCGCCCGGGGAGTTGCTGAAGATCAAGCCCTCGTTCCATTCGTTGTGCGCCGACGGCTGGGTCTTCCCCACACCGCCCGTCGATGTCTGGTCCGCCGGCGGCGAAAGCCGGGTCCCGCTGATAATCGGCAGCAACGCCGTCGAGTTCCCCGCCGGGGGCTCGCAGGAAGACCTTAGGAACATGATCCGGCAAACCTTCGGGGCCCTGGCGCCAAGGGCGCTTGATCTCTACGGGCTCGCGGAGAATGCAAGCCCGGCGGCTCCCGATCCCCTCTACGGGAACGCGGCCGACCAGCTGGGCAGCGATCTGTTCCGGTGCCCCGCCGTGATCCAAGGCGAGTGGCACGCCGCCGCGGGGAATCCCGTCTGGGAGTATCAATTCGACCGGGCCATTCCGCCGCGCCCCAGGGTCGCGCATTCGGGAGACCTGCCCTACGTCTTTGGAAACCTGAGGGCCGAGGGCAGCCAGGGCGGCGCCTTCCAGGATGCCGACCGCATGCTCTCGGCAACCGTTCAGGCCTACTGGACGAACTTCGCCAAGACGGGAAACCCGAACGGCCAGGGCATTCCCCTTTGGCCAGGGTTCGACGCCAAGGAGCGCAGGTACCTCGATTTCACGACGACGGCCACGATTGTGCCGGCCCAGAACCAGCGCGGCCCGTTCTGCGACTTGTTTCGCGACATCATGAATCGGCCCGAAGCGGCCCGGTGAGCCTTGGTCGATGGTGGGAGCGCCTGTGACGCGCTCCCCGGGTGTTCCGCCCTGGGAAAGGAGGGTTGTGGAACACAGCCTTGCCCCGGCGCAACGTCTGACTTATATTTTCCCCATGCTGAAGCTATCAGCACCGCCAATCCGCGGCCTTCTCGTCGTTGCCGCCCTCTGCCCGGCCTTGTCCGCCGGGGCGAGAAGCACGGAGGTCAATGTGATCGTGGATTTCACCCCGGAGGGCCGCAAGGTCGCGCATCCCAACCCCGGCAATCCGGCCTACTACTACCCGGTGATGGGCAGCTTCGAGGAACTTGGCGCCGGCGAGGCCGGGGAGAAAGCCCCGAAGCAGTGGGACGTGGCCCACGTGGCCGCCCTTGAATTGGCGAAGCAGGGCTACCTCAAGATGAATCCCACGCCGTACGTCAACGCGGCCGGTCAGGTCACCTACAGGGACGGCACGGTCGTCATGGTCCCCGCGAATCCCATCCCGGGCCGTCCCCTCGCGCTGAACGCGCCGGGCAACATTCCCCTGACGCGAGCCATGCTCGAGGCTCCCGACGGCGCCTACTCCCTCAAGGCCGCACGCACGGCGTCGGCCCCGCGCGCGGAAAGCCCGCTCCCCGCGACCGCCGTGCTGCAGGCCACGGATCCCATTCACGGCCCGGTCATGTCAGGCATGCCCAACCTCATCCTTTCCTTCCAGTACGGCTACGCGAACCCGGAGAGCGCCAGCTTCGACGGCACCACCAACGATCCCATCAAGAACATCTATTTCAACCAGAGGCAGATGTACGGGCTGGTCACCGGCAACACGCTCAAGAACCTGGACCTCGACATCGACCGAGAGGCCGCCATGGAGAGAGCCGGACAGGACCGCTACTTCGTCATGGTCAGCGCGTACGATTTCGAGGCCTACAGGACCAGCCGCAAGGTGGTCCTGCTCTGGCAGGCCAAGATGAGCGCGCCGTCGGACTCGCTGGCGCAGTTCACGGACGCGCTCAACGCGCTCGTGTGGGCGGGCGGCCCGTATTTCGGCCGCGAGACCGCCCGGCCGGCGACGGTCGTGCTGCCGGTGACGCCGGATGGCCGGGTTGATATCGGAACGCCCGAGGTGAAGAATTACTCCGAGTCGCCGCCTCCGTCGCCGTCAGGCCCCGCGGCGGCTGCCAAGTAGCCGCTCCAGCGGGGACCGGCAGCAGCGACTCGGGGAAGTAACCTCGCCGGGCGATCCGCCTCGCCGGGGGCCCCTTGTTTGCATAACGGCGACTCGCGCGCTTATTTGTCCGATGACGGCTTCACTCATAAACGACGCCCCGGCCCCGCCTGCTGACGCCTCCCTGATCGACGCCTACTCGCGCGCCGTTTCCGACGCCGTCTCGGCCTCGCATCCGGCGGTCGTCCACATCGAGGTCAGCGGCAACAACGCCCCGGGCGGCTCGGGCTCGGGCTCGGGTTTCTTCATCTCCCCGGACGGATACCTGCTTACCAACAGCCACGTCGTCCACGGCGCCCGCGAGCTGCGCGTCTTCCTCGCCGACGGCAGAAGGCTCTCGGCGGACCTGGTCGGCGACGACCCCGACACCGACCTCGCGGTCCTGCGCGTGAGCGCCGACGACCTTGCCCACCTCCAGCTGGCCGACAGCAGCGCGGTGCGCCCCGGCCAGATCGCGATCGCCATCGGATCCCCGATGGGATTCCAGCAGACGGTCACGGCCGGGATCGTGAGCGGACTGGGCCGGTCGCTGCGCGGCGCCTCCGGCCGGCTGATTGACAATGTCATCCAGACCGACGCCGCGCTCAACCCGGGCAACTCCGGGGGGCCGTTGGTCAACACCCGCGCCGAGGTGATCGGCGTCAACACGGCGATCATCCGCCCCGCGCAGGGGATCTGCTTCGCCATCGCGAGCAACACCGCCCGCTGGGTTGCAGGGTGGCTCATCAAGGACGGACGCATCCGGCGCAGCTTCATCGGCGTCGCCGGGCAGACCGTGCCGCTCCTTCGCAAGCTCATCCACCACCACCGCCTCACCCAGGAAACAGGCGTTCTGGTCGCGGGCCTTGAGCCCGACAGCCCGGCGACGCGCGCCGGCCTCGTCGAGGGGGACATCCTGCTCGCGCTGGACGGCGCCCCGACGCAGGCGGTCGACGCCCTGCACAAGCTCCTCACGAGCGACCGCATCGGCGAGCGGGCGATCGTGACCTTCCTGCGCGGCGTCGAGCTGCGCCGCCACGCGATCATACCCCTTGAGACGCCGGGCGCGCCGGATCCGCGACCAGCGCCTAGCGATGGCGGCTGAGAAACAGGAATAGGCCGACCAGGAACAGAAGCGCGCCCACGCCGCACAGGGCGCCCGCCACAAACGGCGTGCCCTGTAGGCTGAGCCGCCACCTCGGCTTCTCGAGGCGCCCGCTCAGCCCGGTGACATGCACCCTCCCCGGCGCGGCCAGGTCCGCCTGGAGGGCGGCCACGCTCTGGTACCGTTCGGCGGGTTTGCGCCGCATGGCGCGCAGGACGATCTCCTCGGCCTCGGGGGTAATCGCGGGATTCAGGGATCTTGGCGCGACCGGATCGCCCGTCACGCGCATCTGGGCCGCGGCCCAGGGATCCTCGGCCTGGAACGGAAGGACGCCCGTCAGCATCTGGAACAGGATGACACCCATGCTGTAGATATCGGTGCGCACGTCGTTGCGCCTGTTGCGGACCTGCTCCGGGGCCATGTACTCGGGGGTTCCGAACAGCGGGGTCAGGCCGGCGAGGATGCTGACCCGCGTGTCGATCTCCGCGGCGAGCCCGAAGTCCATGAGGCAAAGCGTGTGGTCACGGCGCACCATGATGTTCGCGGGCTTCAGGTCGCGGTGGATGATCCCCCTGCCGTGCATGTGCCCCAGCGCCTGGCATATGGCGTCCGCTATTCTCAGCGCGTCGCGTTCCGGCACCGGCCTTGTGCGGTGGATGACATAGGCGAGCGTGCACCCGTCCACGAATTCCGTCACGATGTAGGGACGGCTCTTCTCCTGCGCCACGTGGATGAATCTCAAGAGCCCCGGATCGTCGAGGGCCTCGCCGATCCGCTCCTCGCGCTCGAAGCGCCCGAACGAGATGGGATCGCTCTCAACCCTCCTGAGCGGCACCTTGACGGCGACGCCGCGCCCGGCGTCGGCCTGATCCACCGCCCGGTATATGGTCGCCATCCCGCTGCGGCCGATGGCCTCCTGGATCAGGAACCGGCCGTCCAGGAGATGGCCGGCCGGAAGCTCCTCCTCCAGGGGCGGCCCGAGGCCCTCTCGCTCGGGCAGGTCGCTGCAGCATTCGATGCCGGCCAGGGACACAGGGTCCCCGGGCTTTGCCTGCGCGGGATTCAGGATGCCCGCGCTGGACGTCGCGGTTGCCGAATTGTCTGCCATGTTGCGCGCCACCCTAGTCCCGCGCGGCGGGCCCCGTGAACCAAATAGAGGCCGAATCGCATTAAGATATCATTAAGCGCGCGCGCTGTTTTCAGTGAAACTTGAACGTGAGATCCCGCGAATTCCCGGGGTCGGCGGCCTCGTCTCACGGGGTTTCGCGACCCAGCGCGGGTGGACTCCGGGAGTCAACGCCACGGGCTTTCCGCGCGGCCGGCCCGCGGTGCGGCGGCGCAACCTTCGCGTCCGTTCCCCGTCTATGCCTTCGTGGCAACAGGCCAGCCTCGGAGACCAGGCGGTCCGGCAAGCAAAACCTTTGCTCTGCCGAGGATTCGCACGTATGTTCAGGGGGATCGCCACCGGATCCCCGTCCATCCGTGATTCAGACCCCGAGACATACCATCGCCAGCCTCTCAGCGCCCGGGATCCGGGCGCTGTTGCGCGCCGGGCGCGGATCGGCTGCGCCATGAGCCAGGGATCGGCGCTGCTTCAGCTGAGCGGGCTCAAAAAGTCGTTCCCCGACCCGGACGGCGGGCGGAAGCTGATCATCGACATTCCTGAGTTTTCCCTGGCCATGGGCGAGCAGGCCGCCCTGCGAGGCGAGAGCGGCTCGGGCAAGACCACCTTTCTCAACCTGATCTCCGGGATCCTCGCGCCCGATTCGGGCTCCATCCGGATCGACGGAAGCGACATGGCCGGCCTCGGCGAGCACAGGCGCGACAGGCTGCGCGGATCGAGCATCGGCTACATCTTCCAGACCTTCAACCTGCTCCAGGGCTACTCGTGCCTCGAGAATGTCCTGCTGGGGATGACCTTCGGCGCCCGGGCGGACAGGGACCAGGCGCTGGCCCTCCTCGCGCGCGTGGGCCTGTCGCACCGCCTGAACCACTTTCCCCGGCAGCTTTCCTCGGGTCAGCAGCAGCGGGTGGCCGTGGCCCGCGCGCTCGCGAAGCGCCCGAAGCTCGTGCTCGCCGACGAGCCGACCGGAAACCTCGACCACAAGAACGCCCGCGAGGCCCTGAGGCTGGTGCGCGAGACGTGCCTTGAGACGGGCGCGGCGCTGCTCCTGGTCAGCCATGACCCGGAGGTGCTCGGGTCGTTCCAGAACGTCCGGGATTTCGCCGACCTTAACCTGGCCCTGAAGGAGACCGCGACATGACGCTCGCCCTGATCGTCAGGCGCAGCCTTCGCCAGCACGCGCTCTCCACCACCATCACCGCGCTTTCGATCGCCCTGGCCGGGGGCCTGCTGATGTCCGTCTGGGTGGTCAAGGAGCAGTCCCAGAGGACGTTCACCCAGGTGAACACGGGGTTCGACGCCGTGCTCGGGGCCAGGGGCTCGAAGCTCCAGCTCGTGCTCAACGCCATCTTCCACCTCGAGGCCTCGCCCGGAAACCTCGCCGCCGCCGACTACCAGTACATCAAGCGCCATCCGGCGGTGAAGCTGGCGATCCCGATCGCCGTCGGCGACAACCTGCGCGGCTACCGGATCGTGGGGACGATACCCGAGCTCTTCACGGACGTGGAATACGCCCCCGGCAGGCACTTCGCGCTCTCCTCGGGGAAGCTCTTCGATCCCGCCGAGAAGGAGGCCGTCGTCGGCAGCTTCGCCGCGCGCAAGCTAGGGCTTGCGGTCGGCGACACCTTCCACCCGTTCCACGGCCTCATCTACGACGAGAGGAACCAGCACGCCGAGACCTACCACGTCGCCGGCATCCTCGCGCCCTCCAACACGCCGGCCGACAAGGTGGTCTGGATCCCGATCCACGGGCTGCAGACGATGAGCGGGCACGATCCGAAGGCGGCCACAGACGTGAGCGCCGTCCTTGTCCAGCTCCGCTCGCCGTCGGCCGGGTTCATGCTCGACATCATGTACAACAAGCAGGGCAACAGGCTCACGTTCGCCTACCCCATAGGCGCGATCATGGCCGAGCTGTTCCAGAAGATCGGCTGGTTCGACAAGGTCCTCTCGCTGGTCGCCTACCTTGTCGCGGTGGTCTCGGCGGCGGGCGTGCTGGTCGCCATCTACAACTCGATGGCCGCGAGGCGGCGCGACATCGCGATACTGCGGGCCCTGGGGGCGGGCAGGCTTTTCCTGTTCGGCGCGGTCGTGCTGGAGGCCACGGCCATCGGCGTGATCGGCATGGCCGTCTCGTTTGCCGCCTATGCCGGGATCGTGTCCGCGGTCGCGGTGATCATCCAGGCCCAGACGGGCGTGCTTCTCGAGGCGTTCGCGTACAGCCCGGTCATGCTCTGGGCTCCCCTCGGCATGATCGCCCTCTGCGCCGTGTGCGGGCTCCTGCCCGCGTGGAAGGCGTACCGCACCGACGTGGCGGAAAACCTTGCCCCCATCTCCTGACGAGGGCCGCCCATGATCCGCGCCGCCCTGAGAGCCCCCGCCGCACCCCTCCTCCTCGCCCTGACGCTCGCCGTCGCCTGCGTCAACGGCTGCTCCAAGGCGCCCGCGACCTCCGGCCAGCCGCACAAGCACGAGCACCATCCGCCGCATGGCGGCACGCCGGTGGTGCTGGGGGAAGAGGTCTACCACATCGAGCTCGTCCGCGACCCCGAGGCCGGCACGCTCCAGGCGTACGTCCTCGACGGCGAGATGGAAAACTTCATCCGCTCCGGCGTGCCGTCGATCGAGATCGACGCGATGGGCGCCGACGCCCCACGGACCCTGGTCCTCGCGGCGGTCGCCAACCCGGCGACGGGCGAGACCGTTGGCGACACCTCCCTTTTCCAGGCGCAGGCCGACTGGCTCAAGGCCACGCCGGAATTCGACGGGGTGCTCAGGAGCATCACGATCCGGGGCACGACCTTCACCGACGTGAAATTCAACTTCCCGAAGGGGAACGACACCGATGGCTGAGCGATGGCCCGCGGCCGCCGTGGCCGCGCTGGCCCTCGTCGCGCCGGCGTCCGCGCAGATCGCGGCGAAGAACCCGCTCCTCACCCTGAGCGAGAGGGTCCCGGCCGCCCAGCCCGCGCCGCCCGAGGAATTTCCCGCCCTGCGGCAGGACGCCGACCACTACTGGATGGTGGACTTCAGGCACCTGGCCTCGTTTGTCTACACCCCCGCGCCGGACACCGCGCCCGAGCCTGCCGCCAGGGGCCCGGATTCCACGCCGCAGCAGGATTCCTCGGTCGCGCCGCAACCCGACCCTCAGGGTCCGGCGGACCGCATTCCGGCCAAGGTTCGGGCGCTCGATGGGAAACGGGTGTGCATCCTCGGCTACATGCTCCCGGTCGCGCTCGACGAGAAGGGCCGCGCCACGCAGTTCCTGATCATCCGCAGCCCGCTGGTCTGCTGCTTCGGCGTCGCCCCCGCCCTCAACGAATGGGTGGCGGTCAAGATGACGGGAAAGGGGGCTGAGGTTGCCCAGGACGTGCCCCTCAGGTTCTACGGCACGCTGCACGTGGGCGAATTCTACGAGGGCAAGGTGTTCACGGGGCTCTACCGCCTCGACGGGGAGAAGGTGTCCGCCCCGTGAGGCGCGCGCGGCCCTACGGGCCCGACAGCGCGCCGACGATCGCCAGCACATTGTGCCGGTACATGGCCTCGTAGGTCTCGGCTCCGCTGCCTGGCGGCCCGAGCCCGTCGGCGTACAGCGTTCCGCCGAGGCGCACGCCCGTCTCGTCGAGCAGGTTGGCGACGAGCCGGGGATTCGCGCTGCTCTCGGCGAAGACGGCGTGGATCCTCTCCCGCCGTATGAGGTCGATCAGGCCGGCAAGGTGCCTCGCGTCGGCCTCGCTCTCGGTGGACAGCCCGTTGATCGCATGGATCGAGAACCCGTAGTCGTGCGCAAAATAGCCAAACGCGTCGTGGGAGGTCACGAGCTGGCGCCGGTCGGGCGGCAGCACGGCAACCTCCGCGGACACCCACGCCTTGAGCGCCTCGAGGCGGCGCCGGTATTCCCGCGCGTTCCGCGCGAACACCTCCGCATGCCCCGGCCGCGCCCGGGCGAATTCCGCCCGGACCAGGTCGACCGCGAAAAGCATGTTGTCGATGCTGTGCCACCAGTGGGGATCCTTCTCCGCGCCCGCTCCCGGCCCCGGCGTCGAAAGCACGAGGGGAAGCGCGTCGCCGACCGCGACGACGCGGTCCCTCGGGCCGACGCTGGCGACCAGGCGGTCAAGGTAGCCCTCGAGCCTGAGGCCGGAGGCAAGCACCAGGTCGGCGTCAACCAGGGTGCGGATGTCCGCCGGCGACGGGTTGAACGTGTGCGGGTCGACGCCGGGCTGGACCAGGTTGACGACCTCGGCATCGCTTCCGCCGACCTGCACCGCGATCTCGGCGAGCACGGTGCCCAGTGTCACCACGCGGAGCGGGCCGGCGTCGCCCGGCACGGCCCATGCGGAGCATGCCGCAAGGGCGAACAGGGCGGGCGCAAGGATCGCCTTCATGCTTCGCCTTAGCGGGCGTCGCCGCGGCGCAGGGCCCCCAAGGCCCCGTGGCGCGGGCTGAACAGCGCCGAGGCGATGAACACGAAGCCGAGGCAGAGCACGATGGCGGCCCCGCTTGCCAGCCCCGCGTGGAAGCTCACCAGTATCCCCACGACGGAGCCCAGCAGCGCCAGGCCGACGGAGAGCAGCAGCATGGATATGAACCGGTCGCACCACAGGTAGGCGCTGACGGCGGGGAGCAGGAAAAGCCCGAGGGCGAGGACGATTCCCATCGTCTGCATGGCGGCCACCAGGTTGAGCACGGTCAGCGTGAGGAAACCCATGTGGACCAGGCCGCCGCGCCCGCCCGTCGCCCGGTGAAAGACCGGGTCGAACGTCTCGAGAAGGATGCTTCGGTAGAAGATGATGAACACGGCCGCCGTGCAGCCGCTCACGGCGAGGGCGAGACGCAGGTCGGATCCGCTGACCCCCAGGACGTTGCCGAACAGGAAGTCGGCCAGGTTGAGCCGCGTCGGCAGCTTGCTGATCAGCGCCACGCCCGCGCCGAAGAACACGATGAATAGCGAGCCGAACGCGGCGTCCTCCTTCACCCGGGTCAGGCGGCTGATCATCGCGCTTCCCAGCGCCGTCAGGAGGCCGGCGATCAGGCCGCCGAAGAAGAGGGCGACCGTGCTCGTCCCGAACAGCAGCCACGCCGCGGCGACGCCCGGCAGCAGCGAATGCGAGAGCGCATCGCCCATGAGCGCCAGCCTGCGCAGCACGAGGACGCAGCCGAGCAACCCGCCGCTGACGCCGAGCAGAATCGCCGAGAGCAGCCCGCGGCGCATGAACTCGTAGGTGAACGGGGCGATCAGGAGGTCGTGGAGGCTCATCTTGCGACATCCGCCGGGGCCGCCGGGGACGGGTTTCCATGCACGCAGTGCCCCTGGCGATAGGCCCGGTCGATGTTCGCGGGAGAGAGCACCTCGGAAATCGGACCCGCGGCAACGAGGTCCGTGTCGAGCAGGACGCCCTGCGTGAAGCAGCGGCGGGCGATCTCGGGATCATGCACCGCGGCCAGCACCGTGCGCCCCTGCTTCTCCCAGTTGCGCAGGATGTGCGTCAGCTCCTCGGTCCCGAAGAGGTCCAGGCCGGCGAACGGCTCGTCCAGCAGGAAGATGTCCCCTCCCTGCGCAAGCGCGCGCGCGAGGAAGACCCTCTGCTGCTGGCCGCCCGACAGCATCCGGATCTGGCGGCCGGCGAGATCGGATATTCCCAGCTCCTCCAGCGCCTCGCCCACCCGGTCGCGGTCGCCCTGCCCCATCCGCTGGAAGAGCCCGAGCGACGGATAGCGGCCCTGCTCGACCACGCCGCCCACCGTGATCGGGAAATCCCAGTCTATCGCATGGCGCTGCGGCACGTAGGCGAGGCGCGGCCGGGCGTGATGCGGGTGGGCGTCGCCGATGCGGATCTCCCCGCCCGACAGCGGCTGCCAACCCAGCACGGCCTTGAGGAGCGTGCTCTTGCCGGCCCCGTTCCTTCCCAGGATCGCGGTCGAGCTGCCGCAGGGGATCTCGAGGGTGATGCCGCGCAGGGCGGTCAGCCTCCCGTACCGCACGGTCGCGTCCCGGAAAAGAAGGATGTTTTGGTCTGGGGACGCCACGCGGTCAGAGTGTAGCAAAGCGGTCAATGCGTCGACGCGGGACTGCGAGGGGCGCCGCCAGGCGCCCCCGCCCCGTCACTTCGGCGATATCCTCTCGGCGGATTCCTTGACGTTCGGGCATGAGTCGACCCAGGCCCCCCTGGGCCTCGCCCACTCCGCGGCGTTGGCGATCACGCGTCGCACGTTGTCATCGTGGTAGGTCGGGTAGGTCTCATGCCCCGGCCTGAAGTAGAAAATGCTCCCGTTTCCCCGCCGCCAGCAGCACCCGCTGCGGAAGACCTCGCCGCCCTCGAACCACGAGATGAATACCTGCTCCTCTGGGGCCGGGATGGCGAAGGGCTCCCCGTACATCTCCTCCCTCGGCAGCTCAAAGTAGCGGCCGATCCCGCGCGCAATCGGGTGACCCGGATTGCAGACCCAGAGCCTTTCGCGCTCGTCGGCCTCCCTCCAGGTGAGCGAGCACGTGGTCCCCATCAGCTGCCTGAAGATCTTCGAGTAGTGGCCGGAGTGCAGGACAATGAGCCCCATTCCCTCGAGCACTCGGGCGTGGACGCGGCGGACCACCTCGTCGCTCACCTTGTCGTGGGCCTTGTGGCCCCACCAGGTCAGCACGTCGGTGGACGCCAGCCTTTCCGACGTCAGGCCGTGCTCGGGCTCCTGGAGCGTGGCCGTGGACACCGCCGCCGACGGCAGGAACTTGGCGAGCCCTTCGGCGATGGTCGCATGCATCCCGCGGGGATAGATTTCATTTACCTTGGCATTCGTGTACTCGTGGACATTTTCTCCCCAGACCGTTATCCGCAGTGAATTCATGATGGAGTGCGCACCCACCGTCTACCCCACACCCCAATGGTAAGCAACGCTGCGGGCGCTGGCCGGGCCGGCCCGGGGGCCGCGCTCATGGCCGCCCTCATGCTCGGACTTGTGGGCGCGTGCGTCGCGCCCGGCCCGGCCGCGACCCCGCGCACCGATGTCACCCTCGCGCCCCTGTTCAGCGACCACGCCGTCCTGCAGAGCGGCAAGCCCGTGCCCGTCTGGGGCAGCGCCGGCGCCTCCGATCCCATCGCCGTCACCTTCCGCGGCCAGACCGTCCGCACGACCGCCGGGAAGGACGGTCGGTGGACCGTCACCCTCGGGCCGCTCGCCGCAAGCTCCGAGCCCGCAGACCTCGTCGTCGCCGGCCAGAACACCGTCACCGTGCACGACGTCGTCGTCGGCGAGGTATGGCTCTGCTCGGGCCAGTCGAACATGGAGTTCACGGTGGACAACGGCGGGGCCGTCTACCGCGTCGACAACGCCGAGGCGGAGGTCGCCGCGGCCAACTACCCGCTGATCCGGCAGCTCAGGATCGAGCGCACCGTGGCCACCTCTCCCGCCGGCGCCGTGAAAACGGGCGGGTGGCAGGCGGCGTCGCCGAAGACGGTCGGCGATTTCACGGCGGTCGGCTATTTCTTCGCGCGCGACATCCACCGGGCGCTCGGCGTTCCCGTGGGCATCATCCTGAGCGCGTGGGGGGGCACCGCCATCGAGTCCTGGATGAGCGACGGCGCCCGGGGCTCCACCTCGATCGCCGGCACGATCGACGCGCGCTGGAAGAAGGCGATGAGCGACTGGCCGCCGGAGCGCGTGGCCCGCTATCCCGCCGACATGGTGGCATGGCAGAAGGCGGAGAAGGACGCCGACGCGGCGCACACGAGGAACCCGATCCCCTGGCCGCGTCCACCCGCGACGGACGACTCGCCCGCGCGGCCCGGCGGGCTCTTCAACGCGATGATCGCGCCGCTCCAGCCCGGGGCGATGCGCGGGATCCTCTGGTATCAGGGCGAGCAGAACACCGAGCACGCGGGGGAGTACGCCGAGCTTCTCGCCACGCTCATCCATTCGTGGCGGGCGGCCTGGGGCCAGGGCGACCTGCCGTTCTACATCGTGCAGCTCGCTAATTTCGGCAACCGCAACGAGCGGGTCGACCGCGGGTGGGCGCGGCTGCGCGAGGCCCAGGCCCAGGCCCTCGGCGTTCCCTCCACAGGCATGTCCGTGACCATCGACATCGGCGACGCGGAGAAGGTGCACCCGACCGACAAGCAGGATGTCGGCCGCCGCCTCGCCCTGATCGCAAAGGCTCAGGTGTACGGCATGGCGGGGGAGTTTTCCGGCCCGGTGTTTGACGGCGCCAAGCGAGAGGCAAACGCGCTTCGCGTGCGCTTCACGCACGCGGGCGCCGGGCTGTCCGCGCGCGGCGGCGCCGTGAAGACGCTCGAGATCGCGGGACGGGACGGGGTGTTCCACCAGGCCTCCTCGGAAATCGACGGCGACACGCTCCTGGTGTCGTCATGGGAGGCGAATGAGCCCGCGGCCGTCCGCTATGCGTGGACCAATTCCCCGGACGGCGCCAACCTCTACAACGACTCAGGGCTTCCGGCCGCCCCGTTCCGCTCAGACAGCTGGTAGCGGGAGGAAACAAAAGAGGCCCGCACCCCTTGGCGCGGGCCTCCGTGCTAGCCTAGCCTGCCATTAACGGCAGCAGGAACAGCCGTCGCAGCAGCTTCCGGCCGCGCAGCCGTCCGGCGCCTTCGCCGACTGGGGGGTCGGCTTGGTGGCGGAATACCCGACGGCCACGACGGCCGCGAGGGCCAGGCCTGTCAGGAGGACATGTAGCTTTTTCATGATGATTCCTAATCTGTGTTTTGTTTAAGTGATTTGAAGAACTGTGCCATCATGCCAGGAGACGCGGCGGCGGGAGCGGGGGCGGGTAATTGCGCCCGGAGGCCCGCCAATCCGGATCTGCGGGCCGCCGGGCGATGGTGAAACGGATCCAAAATTCGTCGGGTGCCGACAGCCCGGTCACGAGGCAATTCGAGCAGAAAGCGCAGCAGGTGGCGCATGGATCGCCCGGTGCCTGCCGGTTCTCACACGGGGCCTTCCGTGAGGAGTCGTGACGGCACGCGCATCCGCGGGATGGGCGTGAAACGGTCTCGCGCCCGAGGCCCCCGGCATATCCGATCGCGAAGCACAGCAGCAGGATTGCGGTGAACCAGGATTTCAATCCGGACAGGATGCCTGGGATAATCCCCATTTTCCAGCGCGTTTCCTCTATCCGTCGGGTCCCCGACTTTTCTGTGCTCCGGCTTGAACTTGGCGGCATATTGACCTAGTTGGTCCCGATGGATCAGTCCAATTGGCGGGGAAAGTCGTTTGCGTTTGCCTCGGGGGCGCTGGTATTGGGGTTTGCCGGGGGCTGCGAAAAGCAGGCCGTGCAGGCCGCTCCCCCGTCGGATGTCCAGGTCGTCGCGGTGGTGCGGAGGGACGTGCCCGTCGTCCGCGAATGGATCGGATCCCTGGACGGTTTCGTCAACGCGCAGATCCGGGCCCAGGTCAGCGGATACCTCGTGAAGCAGCTCTACAAGGAAGGGTCAGCCGTGAAGACGGGGGACCCGCTCTTCGAGATCGATCCGAGGCCCTTCGCGGCGGCCCTCGCCCAGGCCGACGGCCAGCTCGCCCAGGCCAAGGCCCAGCTCGGAAAAGCCGACCTGGACGTGGCGCGCTACACGCCGCTCGCCCGGGACAAGGCGATAAGCCAGGAGGAGCTGGACGACGCCGTCCAGGCCCGGCTCGCCGCCGTCGCCACGGTCGCCTCCGCCCAGGCCGCGGTGGACCAGGCGAACCTCAATCTGAGCTTCACTCACATCGTCTCCCCCATCGATGGAATAGCGGGGCTCATCCGGGCGCAGATCGGGGACCTTGTCGGGCCCTCCACAGGCGCCCTGACGACGGTCGCAACCGTGGACCCGATCAAGGCGTATTTCCCTATCAGCGAGCAGGCCTACCTTGGATTCCGGGGGCGCGAGCCCGATGCGCCGAGCTTCCCGGCTGGCATCACGTTCGAACTGATCCTCTCCGACGGCTCCGTCTACCCGGGGAAGGGAGCGTTCCTCGCGATCGACAACCAGGTGGACGGCAATACCGGGACGCTGCGCGTGGCGGCCACGTTTCCCAATCCCAACGGGCTGCTTCGCCCCGGCCAGTACGCCCGGGTGCGCGCGGTCATCGCCGAAGAGAGGGGCGCACTCCTCGTCCCGCAGCGCGCCCTGTCCGAGCTTCAGGGGGGATACCAGCTTGCAATCGTCGACGCGGCGAACCACGCGCACATCATAACCGTGAAAACGGGCGAGCCTGTCGGGTCCATGATGGTAGTCGAGGGCGGGCTCCACGCGGGCGACCGCGTGGTTGTCGATGGAGTTCAGAAGGTCGCGGACGGGGCGCTCGTGAATCCCATCCCGTTTCCGGGCGCGGACGCCGCCAAGTAATCGCATCGTGTCGAAGTTTTTCATCAACCGCCCCATCGTTGCGATCGTCATATCGATCATAACGGTGATCCTGGGCGCGGTGGCGCTCGTCAACCTGCCGATCGCCCAGTTCCCGAAGATAGTCCCGCCGGAGGCGCGCATCACGACGACCTACGTCGGCGCGGACGCGCAGACGGTCGAGCAGTCCGTCGCCACCCCGATCGAGCAGGTGCTGAGCGGCGTGGACAACCTGAACTACATGTACTCGATCAACGGCAGCGACGGCTCGTTCCGGCTGACCGCCAATTTCGACGTCGCCACCGACCCCAACATCGACCTCATCCTGACGCAGATGCGGGTGATCCAGTCCAGCCCGCAGCTTCCAGCCGACGTCGCGAATTTCGGCGTCACCGTGCAGAAGCAACTCACGGCGCCGCTCATGCTGATCGCGCTGTATTCGCCCAGCGACTCGTACGACAGCACGTTCCTGGCGAACTACGCCTACATCAACATCAATGACCAGCTGACCCGGATTCCCGGCATCGCAAACGCTGCGGTGTTCGGCGCCGGCCAGTATGCAATGCGGTACTGGGTCAAGCCCGACCAGCTCGCCAAGCTCAACATCACTGTCAATGAGGTCATCCAGGCGATCCAGACCCAGAACACGGTCAATCCCACTGGCCTGATCGGGGGCGAGCCGGCGCCCAAGGGCCAGGACTTCACGTTCTCGGTCCGCGCGCAGGGGCGCCTGACGACGCCGGAGGAGTTCGGGGCCATCGTCATCCGCGCCAATCCGGACGGGTCGACCGTGCGCCTCAGGGATGTCGCGCGCGTCGAGCTGGGGGCTCAGGTCTACAACGTGATGGGCAGGGTGAACGGCAAGCCGGCGGCGAACATTGCCGTCTATCAGCTCCCGGGGTCCAACGCCCTCGACTGCGCCGTCGGCGTTAAGAAGGTGATGGAGCGGCTCAAGCAGCGCTTTCCGAAGGGCCTGGACTACGCGATAGGCCTGGACACAACGCAGGCCGTCTCCGAGGGGCTGCGCGAGATATCCAACACGCTCTGGCAGGCGCTGCTGCTCGTCATGTTCGTCGTGTTCGTGTTCCTCCAGGGCTGGCGGCCGACGCTGATCCCGCTCCTTGCTGTGCCGGTGTCGCTCATCGGCACCTTCATCCTCTTCCCGGTGTTCGGTTTCTCGGTGAACACCCTCTCGCTCTTCGGCCTCGTGCTGGCCATAGGGCTCGTGGTGGACGACGCGATCGTCGTCGTGGAGGCGGTCGAGCACCACATCGAGGAGGGCATGTCGCCCCACGACGCCACGATCCTTGCGATGGAGGAGGTGTCGGGCCCCGTGGTGGCGATCGCGGTCATCCTGGCCGCGGTGTTCATCCCGACCGCATTCATCCCCGGCATTACAGGACGGCTCTACCAGCAGTTCGCGCTCACGATCGCGATCTCCGTCATCATCTCCGCGTTCAACGCCCTTTCGCTGAGCCCCGCCCTGTGCGCGGCGCTGCTTCGCCCCAAGGGCGCGAAAAAGGGCCCCATGACGCCATTCTATGGCTGGTTCAATCGGATGTTCGGGCGCGTGCAGGAGGGCTATGTGGGCTTTTCACGCCGCCTGATCCAAAAGAGCGTCATCAGCTTCGTCGTGCTGGGATGCTTCGCCGTCGCCGCCTTCTTCCTCAACAGGCGCCTGCCCACAGCGTTCATTCCGGAGGAGGACCAGGGATACGTCTACGTCGGGCTGCAGCTGCCCAATGCCTCGTCGCTCCAGCGGACGAGCGAGGTCGCCCTCAAGGTCGAGGAGGTCCTCAAAAACACGCCGGGCGTGAAGACCTACACGTCCGTGATCGGCTTCAGCCTCCAAAGCCTGGTCTACAACACGTACAGCGCCTTCTTTTTCGTGAACTTCAAGCCGTGGTCCGATCGCACCAAGCCGGAGGAGCATTTCGACGCGATCAGGTCCCACATCAACAGCGAGCTGCGCAAGATTCCCGATGGAGCCGCCCTCGCGTTTTCCCCGCCCTCGATCCCCGGCGTCGGCACGTCGGGCGGCTTCACATGCGTCCTGGAGGACCGCGCGGGCAAAGACATCTCATTCCTGGCCGACAATCTCGCCAAGTTCATGGCGGTCGCGCGCAAGAGGAAGGAGATCGCGGGACTCACGACGACGTTCCTGCCCACGGTCCCCCAGGTCTTCGTCAACGTCGACCGTGACAAGGTCCTGAAGCAAGGGATCCCCCTGTCGGACGTCTACCGGACCCTGCAGTGCTACATGGGAGGCATCTTTGTGAATTACTTCAACCGCTTCGGGCGCCAATGGCAGGTGTACGTGGAGGCCGAGGGCGAATACCGCAACAGCACGGACAAGCTGGGAAGCTATTTCGTGCGCAACCGGGACGGGGTGATGGTGCCGCTTTCCGCGCTGACGACGGTCGAGAACCGCCTGGGCCCGGAATTCACGCTGCGCTATAACCTCTACCGTAGCGCCAAGATCAACGGCACCGCGGCGCCGGGCTACAGCTCGAACCAGGCGAACGCCGCCCTCGAGGAGGTCTTCGCCCAGACCATGCCCCGGGAGATGGGCTTCGACTATCTCGATATGTCGTTCCAGGAGAAAAAGGCCCAGGAGGGTGTCCCGCCGGCCGCCATTTTCAGCCTCTCGCTGCTCTTCGTCTTCCTGATCCTCGCCGCCCTTTACGAGAGCTGGTCGCTGCCGTTCAGCGTCCTCCTGGGCGTCCCCGTCGCCGTGTTCGGCGCGTATGCGACCCTGACCATGCGCGGGATGGAGAACAACGTGTTTGCGCAGATCGGCCTCATCATGCTGATCGGGCTCTCCGCCAAGAACGCCATCCTGATCGTGGAATTCGCCCGGACCCGGTACGAGCACGGGGTGCCGCTCCTGGAAGCCGCGCTCGAGGGCGCAAAGATCCGCCTGAGGCCCATCCTGATGACGTCGCTGGCGTTCATATTCGGGTGCGTCCCCCTCTGGCTCGCCAGCGGCTCCGGGGCCGTGTCGCGCAGGGTGATGGGGACAACCGTCATCGGGGGCATGCTCGCCGCGAGCGCCCTGGCGATCTTCCTGATCCCGGTGACCTTCTACGTGATCGAGATGTGGGCGACAAAGGGCGAGCCGCACAGCGCCCACGAGGCGCGGCTGGCCGCGGCCGCGGCGCAGGGCAAGGCGCCCGCGGGAGACCACCCGGCGGCCCCGGGGGCCCGTTGATGGCCGCGACGGCAAAATTTCGGCGGACGGGCCCGGTCCTGGCCGCGGCCCTCCTCGCCGGCTGCGCGATCGGACCCGACTACAAGCGGCCCGCCGCGAACGCGCCGGACGCGTTCAGGGGCCACGCGGCGCAGGGCGACCGCTCGATCGCCGATCTCGCGTGGTGGGATGTCTACAAGGACGCCCAGCTCAAGGAGCTGATCGGCGCCGCCCTCGTGAACGGGTACGACGCCCGCATCGCCGCGGCCCGCGTCGAGGAGTCCAGGGCCATCGCCGCGCAGGTTCACGGGCAGCTTTTCCCCGGGGTCGGGTATGAGGCGAACGCGGACCGCGGCCGCAACGCGATCCTGGGGAACGCCACCACCGAGGGGGCGACCTCAACCTCCAACGGGTTTGACGGCTACCTGGGCGCGGCTTGGGAGCTCGACCTGTGGGGCCGGGTCCGCCGGCTGGACGAGGCCGCGCGCGCCCAGTTTCTCGCGGCGGAGGACACCCGCCGGGGCGTCCTTCTGAGCCTCGTGAGCGATGTCGCGACGGCCTACTATCAGCTCATCGAGCTCGACGAGGAGCTGGCGATAGCCCGGGACGAGACAAAGTCGTTCGGCGAGAGCCTCAAGCTGTTCAACCAGCAGCTCGAGGGCGGCGTGGTCTCCAGGCTCGACACCGCGAGCGCCGAGGCCGCGATGGCCGCGAGCGCGGCGCGGATCCCCGACATCGAGATGCAGATTTCGATCAAGGAAAACCAGATCAGCGTCCTCGTTGGCCGCAACCCGGGCCCGGTCGCCCGGGGTTCCCGCCTCGCGGACCTGGCGGCCCCGCCGGACGTCCCCGCCGGCCTGCCCTCGGCGCTCCTCGAGCGCCGCCCCGACGTGCGCGCGGCCGAGGACGCCGCGCGCGCGGCAAACGCCGGGATCGGGGTCACCGTCGGCGGTTTCCTTCCGCGGATAGGCCTGAGCGCGATACTCGGCGGGGTGAGCACGCAGCTGAGCAACATCACCTCCGGAGGCGCGGGCCTCTGGTCCGTGGGCGCCGGGGCGACCGGGCCCCTGTTCCAGGGCGGCGGGCTCCGCGGCCAGTATGACCAGGCGAAGGAGGCCTGGGAGGCAGCGAAGCTCCAGTACCAGCAGGCCGCGCTCGGCGCGTTCGGCGACGTTTCGAACGCCCTGGTGACCCGCCAGAGGCTTGAGGAGGTCCGCGAACAGCAGGAACGCGCCGTCGGCGCCTACCAGGATGCGGTCAAGATATCGACTCAGCGCTATTCCGCGGGCAAGGCGAGCTACTATGAGGTGCTCCAGGCCCAGCAGCTTCTCTTTCCCGCCGAGTCCTCGCTCGCGCAGGTGAGGCGGGACCAGTTCATCGCGATCGTCCAGCTCTACAAGGCGCTCGGAGGGGGCTGGAACCTGAAGGACGACGAGTGGGCCGGGGCCGGCGAAAAGCGCTGATTTCGGCGCCCCGGGGTCCGCGCTCCCGGGCATATGCCTTGCATTCTGGTTTTTTTCGGGTAACTCGACCCTGAGCCCCCAGCGACTCCAGCCCGGAGCGGACGCACATGGCCGATCCGATGGGGCGCAGGGGCGACGCGATGCAAGGACCGATCCCAACTTCCCCAGGCCGGCATTCCCGGCCAAGCCGCCCCAACCCGCCGGAACGGCGGGTATCCCCCCGATGGACGAAAACGAGCTGAGGGCCAAGATAGCCGATCTCACGAGGCGCCTCGCCGACTCCGAGGCGGCGCTCGGCGCCGCGCAGGCCGGACTCCGCAAGTTCGACACGGTCGCCCACCGCAACGAGCGCCTCGAGAGCCTCGGCGCGCGCGCCGACGCGGTCGCGCACGACCTCAACAATGTGTTCGCCCCGATCCTCATGGCCGCGGCCCTCCTCAAGGAGAAGGTGACCGACGAGAAGGCGCTGAGGATGCTGACGCTCCTGGAGAGCAACGCCGAGCGCGGCGCGGCCCTCGTGCGGCTGGTGCGGGACTTCGGACCGGGCGACGAGGACAGCCCGCTGCGCAAGCCGCCGCCCCCGATCGCCGGCGACAATGAAGGCGCCGGGCCGGAAAACTTCGCCACCATCCCGCCAAGGGAATCCGCACCGCCGCCGAAGAAGACGCCCCCGGGCCCGCCCGGAGTATAGGCAAGGGATGCTCAACCCGCCCCTTCGGCAGACATCCCCCCTGCCCGCCGAGCCCCGGACGATCGTGAGCATTGGCGCCGGGGCGATCGTCCGCGGCGCCCACCTGCCCGCCTACAGGAAGGCCGGCTGGCGTGTCGCCTCAATTTTCGACCTGGAGCGCGCCCGGGCGGAGGCACTCGCGCGCGACTTCGGCGTCCCGCGGGTATGCGGGACGCTTGATGAGGCCGTCTCCACGGCGCCGGAGGGCGCCGTCTTCGACCTCGCCCTCCCCCCCTCCTCCATCCTGCCCGTCCTCGCCGAGCTTCCCGACGGCGCCGCCGTCCTGATCCAGAAGCCCCCTGGGGAGAACCTCGCCCAGGTGACGGCCATCCGCGGCCTATGCCGGAAAAAGAAGCTCGCCGCAGCCGTCAATTTCCAGCTGCGGTTCGCCCCGAACATGGTCGCGGCCCGCGAACTCGTCTCGCGCGGGCTGATCGGCAGACTCCACGATGCCGACATCCGGGTGACCTGCTTCACGCCGTGGCACCTCTGGAAGTTCCTGTACGGGGTCCCGAGGATGGAGATCGTCCATCACAGCATCCACTACGTCGACCTGGTCCGCTCGTTCATGGGGGAGCCCGCCGGGGTCTGGAGCAAGACGGTCAGGCATCCCGACATGATGGAACTCGCCTCCACGAGGACCTCGATCGCGTTCGACTACGGCGACGTCCGCAGGGCGAACATCGGCACGAACCACGGGCACGGCTTCGGCACCCGCCACCAGGAGAGCCGCCTGAAGCTCGAGGGCACGCGCGGCGCCGCCGTCGTCCGGATGGGCGTCAACATGGATTACCCGCGCGGGATGCCCGACGAGCTTGAATACTGCCTGCTCGGCGACGGCGGCCCGCCGGCGTGGACTTCCGTGCGCCTCGAGGGCGCATGGTTCCCCGATGCGTTCATCGGCCCCATGGCGGCCCTGATGCGCTTCGCCTCCGGCGAGTCCCCCGACCTTCCGACCTCCATCGAGGATGCGTGGCGCACGATGGCCGTCGTCGAGGCCTGCTACGCGTCCAGCGACCGCGGCGTCACCCCCATCCCCACATGAAACACAATCCAATGAAGCACCTCCGGCACGGCATGATGCTCCGCGTGAAGCCGGAGAAGTTCGAGGAATACAAGCGCCTCCACAAGGCCGTGTGGCCCGGCGTACTCGCCCGGATCACGGCCTGCGGGATCTCGAACTACTCGATCTTCCACAGGGAGGGCTGGCTCTTCGCCTATTTTGAGTACAGCGGGGACGATTTCGCGGCCGACATGCGGCTCATGGAGGCCGACCCCGACACGCTCAGGTGGTGGGAGGTGATGGAGCCCATGCAGGAACCGCTGGCGACCTGCGCGCCGGGCGAGTGGTGGGCGCCGATGGAGGAGGTGTTTCACCACGATTGATCGCGGCGCGGGGGGCCGCCCGGGGACGGCAGCCCGGTTGCGCTGCGCAGCGGGCACTCGGCCGCCGCCCCGTTTCTCACCTGGTCCTCGTGAAGTTGAACGTGTCGGAGTCGTACTCCTCGGATCCGTTGATCTCCGTCACGGTCGCCTGGAAGGCATCGGGCCAGTCGGCGTCCTTGAACCGGAACCGAAGCGTGCCCTTCAGGTCGTCGCTCCAGCGAACACGGAAGACGATCTCCCTGGGCGATTGCTCCACGACCGTCATCGCGGCGCGCCGCCCGTGCGAGAAATCGTGCGGGAAATCGGGGTTCAGGATGTAGGCGTCGCCGGCAACCGCTCCATTCTCCCTCCTCAGCTCGTAGCCGAGCGCCGGCTTGTCGCCATTCATCTCCGACGCGCGCCAGGCCTGCCCGGCGACGGCGGGATGGCCGCATTCCGAGGCGGTCGTCAATACGGCGAGGGCGATGAGGAACCGAAGCATGTCTTGCTGGAGCGGGGTTCGGCGGCGGATCGTGTTTCCAGGGCGTGCCCTAGGTTGGCCCAATGGATCCCACGGGCCATGGCAGGCATTTCGGAGCCGAATCCGGCGATTGTCCAGGCCCTCGTTGCCCCATGGGGATCACGAACGCCGGTGACCGAGCAGACGGACCGGCAGGAAGAGGATGGCGGCGATCAGTGCGAGCCCGGCTTCCATGACCGTGGCCACGATGCGGAAGGGAATCGAAAGCAGCCAGAGGATGGGCCAAACGACGATGAACAGGAGCGCAAGCGGCCAGCAAACGGCCAGGAGGATGGCCCAGAGAAGCAGGGTGATGATCGTCTTCATTTGGAGTCGGATGGGGGTTACCCCTATAATACACCTGGTGCCGAAAAGTTGCAAAATGGATGATGCCTTTCCATGGCCCGCGACCGCGCTTGATCCCCGGCACTTCCTCCCCACGATCAGGCAGCTTTTCGAACCCTTCGGCCCGCCCCGCCGCCTCCCTTGATGACACCGACCGCCGGATTCCCCGCCCCAGTCCAAGACCCCCGCGACCATGTTCAGGCTTGATGGCAAGACCGCCCTCGTGACCGGCGCCGGATCCGGCATCGGCGAGGCGATCGCGCTGTGCTTCGCCCGGCAGGGCGCCGCCGTGTGGGTCGTCGACCGCGACCTGCCGGCCGGGGAGGCGACCGTCGTGGCGATCCGGGCCGCGGGCGGAAAGGCGGACTTCGCAGCCGCCGACGTGAGCGACGCGGGCGCGATCACCGCCCTCGCCTCGCGGCTGCCGGCGCTCGACATCCTCGTCAACAACGCCGGCATCGGCCACGTGGGCAACCTGCTCGGGACGACCGCCGCCGACCTCGACCGGATGTATTCCGTGAACGTCCGGGGCCCCTTCAACTGCTGCAAGGCGTTCGTGCCCGCGATGCTCGGGCGGCGCCGCGGGAGCGTGATCAGCCTTGCGTCGATCGGAGGCATCGTGGCCGTGCGCGACAGGCTGGCGTACACGATCAGCAAGTTCGCCGTGGTGGGCCTCACCAAGTCCCTCGCCCTCGACCACTCCCACGAGGGCGTGCGGTTCAACTGCATCTGCCCCGGCCGCGTCGAGACGCCCTTCGCCAGGGCGCGGATCGCCGAATATCCGGATCCCGAGAAGGCCTACCGCGAGATGTCGTCGACACAGCTCAACGGCCGGATGGCGAGGCCCGCGGAGATCGCCGCGGCCGCCCTTTACCTCGCGGCCGACGAGTCCGAGATGGTGACGGGGAGCTCGCTCATGATCGACGGGGGCTGGAGCGCGGGGAAATAGCCGATGAACTCGATCGTCGACCTCGAGGTTCGCGACATCCGTTTCCCCACGTCGCTGGAGAAGGACGGCTCCGACGCGATGAACCTGGACCCCGACTACTCGTGTGCCTACGTGATCCTCAAGACCGACCGGCCGGACGGGCACCAGGGGCACGGGCTCACCTTCACGACCGGGCGCGGGACCGAGATTGTCGTCGCCGCAGTGCGTGCCCTCCGCCCCCTTGTCGTCGGGCAGTCGGTGGCGGCCTTCACCGGGGCGCCCGGGGCATTCTGGAAGCATCTCACCGGGGACAGCCAGCTTCGCTGGCTGGGCCCGGAAAAGGGGGTCATCCACCTTGCGACGGCGGCCGTCGTGAACGCGCTATGGGACCTCTGGGCCAAGATCGAGGGAAAGCCCCTCTGGAAGCTGATGTCCGGCCTGTCGCCTGCGCAGATCGTGGAGATGGTCGACTGGCGCTACCTGCCCGACGCCCTGACCCCCGCCGAGGCGCTCGAGCTGCTCGAGCGGTTGGCCCCCACGCGTGCGGCCCGTGAGTCGGAGATCATCGCCACGGGCTATCCCGCCTACACGACGTCGGCCGGGTGGCTCGGGTATTCCGACGACAAGATCCGCCGCCTCTGCCGGGAGGCGCTCGACGCGGGCTGGATGAGCTTCAAGATGAAGGTGGGAGGCAACCTGGACGACGACCGCCGGCGTTGCGCGATCGTGCGCTCGGAGATCGGGCCCGACCTCTCGCTGATGATCGACGCCAACCAGTGCTGGGATGTGCCCCAGGCCATCGAATGGGTGCAGGCGCTCGCGTCCTGCGATCCCCTTTGGATCGAGGAGCCGACGAGCCCCGATGACATCCTCGGCCACGCGGCGATTGCCAGGGCCCTGGCCCCGTTCAGCATCGGCGTCGCCACGGGCGAGCACTGCCAGAACCGGGTGATGTTCAAGCAGCTGCTCCAGGCCGAGGCGATTTCGTACTGCCAGGTCGACTCGTGCCGGCTGGGCGGCGTGAACGAGGTCGTCGCCGTGCTGCTCCTCGCCGCGAAGTTCGGGGTGCCCGTATGCCCCCACGCCGGCGGCGTGGGCCTCTGCGAATACGTCCAGCACGAGTCGATCTTCGACTTCATCTGCGTCACCGGATCGCACGAGGGCCGGATGCTCGAGTACGTGGACCACCTGCACGGGCATTTCATCGACCCGTGCGTGATCCGCCGCGGCCGCTACATGGTTCCCACCGCCCCCGGCACCAGCATCACGATGAAGCTCGAATCGCTCGAGGCGTACGGCTATCCCTCGGGCGAAGTCTGGAAAAGGATCCGCCGGCAGCAACCCTAACCCCGCCCCTCCCCCATGCGCCTACCCCTCATCCTCGCCCTCGCGGCCTCGGCCGCGGCCCTCTCCCCGGGCATCCGCGCCGCGGAATTCCAGATCGCGGTCATCCCGAAGGGGACGACCCACGAGTTCTGGAAGTCCATCGAGGCCGGCGCCGTCAAGGCCAAGCGCGAGCTCGCGACGAAGGGCATCGCCGTCAACATCATCTGGAAGGGACCGCTCCTCGAGGACGACCGCGAGCAGCAGATCCAGGTCGTCGAGAATTTCATAGGGCGGAACGTCTCGGCTATCGTGCTGGCCCCGCTGGACGAGCGCGCGCTCGTGGCTCCCGTCGAGGAGGCGGTAGCCGCGGGCATCCCGGTCGTCATCATCGACTCCAGGCTCAACTCGACGCTGCCCTCGAGCACCGTCGCGACCAACAACCGCAAGGGCGGCCAGATAGGCGCGCGCAGGCTCGGCGAGATCCTCGGCGGGAAGGGCCGCGTCATCCTGCTCCGTTACGAGGTCGGCTCCGACAGCTCGGAGCAGCGCGAGGCGGGCTTCCTTGAGGTCATGAAGAGCGATTTCCCGGGCATCACCCTCATCTCGGCGGACCAGTACGGCGGCGCCACGAGGGAGACGGCCTACCGCGCGTCGCAGAACCTCCTCAACCGCTTCGGCGAGCAGGCCGACGGCATATTCGCGCCGAACGAGTCGACCGCGAGCGGCATGCTGCTCGCGCTTCGGGAGACGGGCCTGGCCGGCAAGGTCCGCTTCGTCGGGTTCGACGCGAACGAGCAGCTCGTGACCGCCCTCAAGGAGGGGGTCATCCAGGGCCTCGTCATCCAGGACCCGGTGAAGATGGGCTACCTCGGCGTCATGACGGCGGTCTCGGTGCTGCGCCACGAGTCGGTGCCGGTCTCGATCGACACGGGGGTCGGCCTCGTGACGCGCGAGAACATGGACGAACCGGCCATCGCCGCCCTGATCCACCCGCCGCTCGCGGAGTACCTTAAGTGAGCCCCGCGCGCCTGCGCCTTGACGGGATCAGCAAGTCCTTCGGCGCGACGCAGGCGCTCAGGTCGGTGTCGCTCGAGGTGGCTCCCGCCGAGGTCCACGCGCTGATAGGCGAGAACGGCGCGGGCAAGAGCACGCTCCTCAAGATCCTGAGCGGCGCGCACCCGTCCGATTCGGGGGCGATGGAGCTCGACGGCAGGCCCTACCGGCCGGCGGGCCCCCTGGACGCGCGGGAGCGCGGCGTCGCGATGATCTACCAGGAGGTCAACCTCGCGCCGCACCTCTCGGTCCGCGAGAACATCCTCCTCGGCCTCGAGTCCGCCACCCTGGGCTGGATCGACGCCGAGGCCTCGCGGCGGCGCGCGCGGGGCGCCCTCGACGCGCTCGGGTACGGGCACTTCCCGCTGGAGCGGGAGGCGGGGGCCTTCTCGATCGCGGAGCAGCAGGTGATCGAGATCGCCCGCGCGCTCCTCGCGCAGCCCCGGGTGCTCATCATGGACGAGCCCACGAGCAGCCTCACCCAGTCCGACACGGAGAAGCTCTTCGGCGTGATCGGCCGCCTGCGCGCCCAGGGCGTGAGCATCATCTACGTGAGCCACTTCCTCGAGGAATGCCGCAGGACCTGCGACCGCTACACCGTGCTGAAGGACGGGGAGACGGTCGGAGCCGGGGAGATGAAGGACGCGGGCTTGGACGCGCTCGTGGCCCTCATGACCGGCCGGCCGGTCGCCGACCTGTATCCCAGGATATCGCGACGGCTGGGCCCGGTCGTTCTGGAGGCAAGGGCGCTCTCCTGCCCGCCACGGCTCAAGGCGGCCACGCTGAGCGTCCGGGAGGGCGAGATCCTCGGCCTTGCGGGTCTCGTCGGCGCGGGGCGCACCGACTTCCTGAGGACGGTGTTCGGGCTCGACCAAGCCGCCGCGGGGGATGTCGCCGTGTTCGGCCGGCCGGCCGGCCATGAGACGCCCCGCCGGCGCTGGGGCGAGGGCGTCGGCTTCCTGAGCGAGAACCGCAAGGAGGAGGGGCTGATGCTCAACCAGCCCATCCAGGACAACATCACCCTGACAAAGCTCGAGGCCTTCGGGCGGATGGGCTGGATCCGCGGCAGGCGCCAGGCGGCGGCGGCGCGCCGGTGGACCGACGAGCTCGCGGTGAAATGCCGCGGCGTGGGCCAGAACGTCGGCGAGCTCTCGGGCGGTAACCAGCAGAGGATCGCGTTCGCGAGGCTGCTCGAGCACCCGGCCCGGATACTGCTCCTCGACGAGCCCACCCGCGGGATCGACGTGGGCAGCAAGGCGCAGATCTACGAGCTCATCGGGCGCCTGGCGGCGTCGGGCAAGTCGGTCGTCCTGGTCAGCTCCTACCTGCCCGAGCTCCTCGGCCTGTGCGACACGATCGGCGTGATGCGCCGCGGCGAACTGGTCGCCGTGAGGCCCAGGGGGGAGTGGAGCGAGTCCGAGCTCCTGCGGTCCGCCGTGGGGGACGAATGACCGCGCCATGATTCCCGCGCTCAGACGGATCCTGGGAAAGGCGGGGCCCTTCATCGGGCTCGTCCTCGTCATCGGCCTCTTCGCGATCCCCGAGGAGACGCGCGTGCACTTCCTCTCCTACCACAATTTCAAGATCATCCTGACGCAGACGGTGATCGTTTCGATCGGGGCCCTTGGCATGACGCTGATCATCGTCAGCGGCGCCATCGACCTGTCCGTCGGCTCGACCGTCGCGCTCACGGGCGTGATCGCGGCGCTCCTGATCGTGAGGGGCTGGGGTCCGGCCGCGACGACGCTGGCCGCCATCGGCGTCGGTGCGCTGATCGGCCTCCTGAACGGCTCGGCCGTCGCCGGGCTCCGGATGCCGTCGTTCATCATCACGCTCGGCATGCTCGGGATCGGGCGGGGGACCGCCAAGTGGCTGGCCGACAACCAAACCGTGAGCTACGAGTCGTCCCCGATCAACCGGTGGATGACGACGGCCAATCCCTCGGGCGCCGCCCTTCCGGCGGGGGTCTGGGTGGCGGTCGCCCTGGCGGTCGCGACCTCGCTCCTCCTCAGGAAGACGGTCTTTGGGCGGCACGTCTTTGCCCTGGGCTCCAACGAGGCGGCCGCGCGCCTGTGCGGCGTGCCGACCGTCCGGCTGAAGATCGTGGTCTTCGCCCTCGCGGGCTGCTTCTTCGGGCTCTCCGGCGTCTTCCAGCTCTCGCGGCTGCGCCTCGGCGACCCGACGGTCGCGGTCGGCCTGGAGCTCGACATCATCGCCGCGGTCATCATCGGCGGCGCCAGCCTGAACGGGGGCGCCGGCACCGTGCTCGGCTCGATTATAGGCGCCCTGATCATGTCGGTCCTGCGCAACGGCTCGCAGCAGATGGGCTGGCCGAATTACTTCCAGGAGATAATCATCGGCCTGGTGATCATCGTGGCCGTCTTCCTCGACCGATTCCGCCGCGGCGGGAGGGCCTGAACCCAGCCGATGAGCCCGGACCGATACATAGGGTTCGACGCGGACGACACGCTCTGGCACAACGAGAACATATTCGAGCGGGTGCACGAGCGTTACTGCGAGCTGCTCGCCCGCCACCATGACGCCCCCACGGTCAAGCGCGCGCTGCATGCGACCGAGATGCGCAACCTCGACCTCTACGGCTACGGGATCAAGGGTTTCATGCTCTCCTCGATAGAGACCGCGATCGAGCTGACGGGCGGGAAGCTGAGCGTAAACGAGGTGCGCGAGCTCCTGGCGCTCGGGCGCGGGATGCTTGACCACCCGGTCGAGCTCCTGGACGGGGCCGAGGAGGCGCTCAAGGCCCTCGCGCCCGACTACAGGCTGCTCCTGATCACCAAGGGCGACCTCAGGGACCAGGAGAGGAAGCTCGCCAAGTCGGGGATCGCGGGCCGGTTCCACGGGATCGACATCGTGTCGGAGAAGGACTCGCGGACCTATGAGCGGGTCCTCGGGCGCCACGGGATCGAGCCCTCGAAGTTCCTGATGGTGGGCAACTCGATCAAGTCGGACATCCTGCCCGTCCTCGCCCTGGGGGGAGCCGCGGTCCACGTGCCCTACCGGATCACGTGGGGCCACGAGCACTCCGAGAAGCCGCCCGCGAGCGACGGGCGTTTCTTCGAGGCGGAATCGCTGCGCGAGCTGCCCGGTATCGTCGGGCGCTGGAGTTAGGTGCCCCGCGTCAGCAGATAGCTGGAAAGGCCGCCGAGCCCCGCAAGGCCGAAGATCAGGATCAGGCCGTAGGCGGCGAGGACGAGCATGAGCTTGAGCGCCGTCGTGATGCGGCCCTGGCCGTACACCGTCCGGAAAGCCCGGAAGACCAGGCAGAACATTCCCAGCAGCAGGAGGGTTCCGACCGCGCTCTCGACGCGCCCGCCGGCCAGAAATCCAAGCGACGCGCCCGCGCTGATCACGATGAACGAAAGGAACGCCAGCGCCTGGACATGAAGCGCAAAGATTAGGTGCTCGACGTACAGCCGGCCCGACTGGATGTAGACCAGCTTGAGCACCACGGCGAGGAGGGGCAGGCAGAAGAACAGCATCGCCGGAAGCAGATGCCAGAGTTCCTGGCCGAGGGCCGCCGAGCTCACCTTGGAGCCGGGGCCCGCGGTCACACGAAGCGGCTCCTCCAGCCAGCTTCGGCCGTCGCCGCCCTTCGTCGCGCCTGAATCCACGTGGATGCCGGGGCCCGGGCTCGGCGCCACCGCCTGCGCCCGCGCCGCGGACTTTTCAGCGGGCGTGCGATAGCTCGTCAGCACGCTCACTGCGAAGAACAGGAAGCTCGCGAAAACGTAGAAACGAACAGGGTTGGCGTAACTCGCCCGTCGCCCGGCGATGAACTCCGTCGTGAGAAAACCCGGCCGCGTGAAGGTATACCGCGCGCTCCTGAAGAATTTCCCGTCGAAATGCATGAGCCCCTCCAGCCCGTCCTCGACGATGTGCAGGAACGACCGGTTGTAGTCGACGTCGTGCTGGCCGCACTTCGAACAGTAAGGCCCCGAGAGCGGCTCCCCGCAATTCTGGCAGTGGGACCTGTGTGCGAGGGCTTGGCCGGACATCCGGACGCAATCCCAGCAGATAAGGGGCCCCCTGAGAAGCAGATTGGCCCCATCGGCCGCGCGCGGAGGAGTTGCGAAACCCCGATTTGTGAATCCCAATACGGCCATGCCCACAATCTACGAGCAGCTGCGCGCCGATATCGTCACCGCAATGAAGGCCCGCGACGGCGCGACGGCGACCTCGCTGCGGACGGCGGACGCTGGCATCCAGCGCGCATCGATGGACCTCTCCAAGCCGATCGACGACGCGCTTGTCATCGGGACCCTCAGGAAGGCGGTCAAGAACCTGGCCGACGCGAAGGTCGAGTTTGAGAGGGGCGGCAGGGCCGACCTCGTCCTGGCCAACGAGACGGAGATCCGGCTCCTGGAAAAATACCTGCCCAAGGGCATCGACGGCGCCCGGCTTGAGACGCTCATTGCCGAGGCCATCCAGGAATCGGGGGCCCAGTCGCGCAAGGAGATGGGCAAGGTGATCGGCGCTCTGAAAAAGAAGCCCGAGGCGCCCCTGATCGACTTTGCGGCGGCGAGCAAGCTCATCCAGGCGAAGCTTCCGTAGCCCCGCCGGTTGGTATCTGCGTTTGGATTCCGGCCTTGAGGCCGCGTTGCCCGCTTACAGCCGACGGAGCCTTCTGGCAGAAGGCCTGCTTGCCCTCGCCTTCCGCCACCGCCTCTGACGAAGCCGGTTTTTCTCCCGAAGCTCCTCCTGGGATTTCCGCGGGCGGCCGCGCCTGGGATGCCATTCAATTTCCGAGGAGGTGAAAAGATTCCGGTTCGTGAATTCACGGGGGGAATCCCGAATCAGGATGGCGCGCAATCCCGCCGACGCCGCGGAATATCCGAACCAGGGGTCGGTCAGCACATATTCGGGCGAGCGCGTCCAGATGGGCACGCGTACTCCTGCGCGCCGGCACAAAAACTCCACCTGCGCCGCGAGGAAGGCGTCGGCTACCTCTCCTCCACGAAACCGCGTCCGCAGCCGGGGCGGTCGGTGCGAAACGGCCGTCCAAAGACTGTCGCGAGTCGTCAAGCGGCGCAGCTCGTGGAACCAATCCCTCAAATTCAAGCCGAACTGTTCGAGCGTATCAGCGCGATCGGCGACGGCGCGGGCGCTCCTTGGCCGGAAGTGGTCGCGATTGTTCATGGCAAGAAGGCCTTTAAGGGTGGGAAGCCGCAAGCAGCCTCTCCAGGACGGATGTGGTCGCTGCCGGAAGTTCGGTGTCAGGGAAGTACTGGTCGATGATGCGCTCAACTTCGGAAAGATTCCTGACCTCCATTTTCTTTAGTAGAAACGCGATGTCCATTTCGTCACCTGGATGGCCAGGAAGCGCCTTGCGGCAGGCCATTACTTTCATGGCCAAGAGGTACTTGGCGGTTGGCTTTGATATCTTGAGAGCCGGTGCATTCAAGCCGGGAGGCGTCCATGGATGCCGCGTTTCGGTCATGATGACGAATTGCTTTACATCATCATTTAGCCAGTCGTCCGACCATCCGTGTTCCTCGGCCACCTTAGCTGCAAGCCGCCGTCCCACATCGGGCGGGTGAATGATGGCATCGACATCCTTGGTCGATTGCCGGGCATCATAGGCAAGGAGCATCAATGCCCCGCCGTAGAGGGATACCTCCAAGACGACGTTTTCCGATTGCGCGAGCTCGGATAGCCGGGTCAGGCCCGACAATATGTCTCGTTTCGTCAGGTTCTTTAGAGGAATTATCGACAATAAACCGTTACGCATCCCATAGTCAATGCCGGCGCGATATGATTTTATGTGCCGGGTTCACGGCAGTTCACCCAATGCCACGGGTCATTCCATGAGGTGGCCCTTTGAACCTGATCTAATGCCAAGCCGCCGCGGGCTGGACTTAGGTCGTCCGCACATCACATTTGGCAACCCTCCGAGTCCGAAACGGTAACTCGAAATCCCAGCCCCATTCGCCCGATCAACAGACTTCCCTGCCTTCTCGCGTGTGTCGCCTTCGCCGCGTCGTCGTCTTACGCCGAGAAATTCGAGGGCCTGGCCCTCACGCCGCCGATGGGCTGGAACACCTGGAACACGTTCGGCGTCAACTGCAGCGAGGCACTCGTGAAGCAGACCGCTGACGCGATGATCGCGAACGGAATGCGCGACGCCGGCTATGTCTACATCGTGATCGACGACGCCTGGTCGGCGAAGGAGCGCGATTCCTCAGGCAACCTCGTGGCCGACCCGGTCAAGTTCCCGGGCGGGATGAAAGCCCTCGGGGATTACCTCCACGAGAGGGGTTTCAAGTTCGGCCTGTACAACTGCGCGGGCTCGCAGACCTGCGCCGGCTATCCCGGCGGACGGGGCCACGAGTTCCAGGACGCAAGGACCTACGCCTCGTGGGGCGTCGACTACCTGAAGTATGACTGGTGCCACCGCGGAACGGCAAACGGTCCCGAGACCTACCGGATCATGAGCGACGCGCTCCATGCCGCCGGGAGGCCGATCGTGTTCAGCCTGTGCGAATGGGGCGAGAACAAGCCGTGGCTGTGGGCCGGGCCGGTCGGGCACCTCTGGAGGACCACGGGAGACATCGATCCCAGCTACAAGCGGTTCAAGGAGATCCTTGACGCCCAGGTCGGCCTCGAGAAATACGCCGGCCCGGGGCGATGGAACGACCCCGACATGCTTGAGGTCGGCAACAAGGGGCTGACCCTCGCGGAGTCCCGCGCGCATTTCAGCCTCTGGTGCATGCTGGCGGCGCCGCTTATCGCCGGGAACGACGTGCGCCATGTGGCGCCCGAGGTCCTCGCGATCCTGACGAACCGGGGCGCAATCGCGATCGACCAGGACCCGCTCGGCCACGAGGGCTTCCGTTTCCGCGTGGACAAGGACAAGGAGATATGGGCCAGGGAGCTCTCGAACAAGGAATGGGCCGTGTGCGTCCTCAACACCGGCGCAGGCCCTGCCAGCCTGGCGATCGACTGGGGCAGCCTCACCTTCCTGACGGAGGCGTACTACAAGGTCACGGACGCCTGGACATCGAAGGCCATCGGCTTCAACAGCAGCGAGGCCTGGTCGGGAACGGTTGATTCCCACGATGTGGCGCTTTTCCGCCTGAAGCCGGGATACTGACCCGCCCATCGGCAGCGCCCTGATGTGGGACGCGCCAACTTTCAGGCGGCCTCGCCAATGCCGCCTGCAACCCCATCAGACTCCGCCCCTAGATCTTGCCGCTTCGCAGGAGACTCACCGATTCCCGTTCGTCGATCAGGTGGCGCCGCCCATCCGGCGAGGCGGAGGCGCCCGCGCGGATCAACTTTATGACCTGGGCGGGCGTCAGGGAAGGATTCAGCGCGAACAGCTTGGCCGCGAGGTTGACCACGTTGGGCGATGCCATCGACGTGCCCGAAAAGCGCAGGCGGGCGCCTCCGGGAACGAAACTATCCACTTCATACCCGTTCGCATCCACCACGACGCTGTCGCCGTAGCTTGTGAATGAGGTCTCGTCTCCGGCTTGGTTCACGGCGCCCACCGCGATGAGATTCGGCAGATGGAATGAAGCCGGGATGTCGTCGTCAAAGCCCGGGTTGGAGTCCGAATTGCCGGCGGCGGTGACGAACAGCACGTCCGGGCAGCTCTGAATCGCCGTCCTCACCGCATCGCTCCAGAGATGAAACAGGCGCTCGGCGTTCGCCTTTCGCGCGGCGGGGTCGCCTCCGCCCCCGGTCTTGACGAGCCAGCTCTCGAATTCCTGCGGCTGGTCGCCCCAGCTCATGTTCACCACGCGGACGTGCCGGGTTCGGAAAAACTCCGCCATCGCCTGGAAGTCCGCGCCCAGCTTTCGCACCCATGCGTCGGTCGGGGGAAACGTCATGTCGGAAAGCTGATCGTCGAACCGGGCCACCGCGAGGCGCGCCGCGGCGTTTCCCCGCACCGAGATCCCGGCGCAATGGGTCCCATGGCTGTAAAATCCGAGCACCTTCTCCATTTCGAAATAGCCGTGCAGGTCCTCGGGCGCCAGCGTGGTGTACTTCCGCACCAGTGCCTGGGCGGCAGGGGAGTCGATCCCATGCTCGATATCGAGGCGGCCCTGGGTCAGGATCTGATATTCCGGATAGGCGTCCCTCTGCGCCGGGGTAAGGGGATAGAGCCAGCTGGTGGAGGGTTCGCCCTGGTCGTCAAAGGCAACTCCGTGAGCCCCACTGGCCGTCGAATGGGAATCATCCAGCACCTGGCCGGGGAAGTCGCCCAGATCGATGCCGCTGTCCCAGATCGCAACCACGACAGGGGTCAGTTTCTGGTCCGCAGTCAGCGTGACCTCGCGCTCCGTCCAGATGTCCGGAGAGACGCCATTGTGCGCGGCGATATAGTCCTCCAGCACCTTCGCCCGCGCAGGCCCAGTGGGGATCGTCCAGAGCAGGTCGACCCGGGTTCCAACGAGACTCCATGCCTCCTGCGCATCCAGCGCGCCCGACGTCCGCGTCGCCGGGTCCAATTCGGTCATCACATCGGCCAAGGCCACCGATGCCGTGAAAATCCGGGCACCCACGTGGCTGCGCTTGATGCTGTCCTGCACGATCGCCCAGGGCAACGGCTGCAGCTCTTCCGCATAGCGCCTCGTCAAGGCGGCCGTGAACGCGTCGCCGCTCTGGGCGTGCGTCTCCAGGGCGGCCCCCAGCATGGCTCGGGGGGCCAGCCCGCTGAGCAGCTTCGCCGCCGGCTTGTCCTGCAGGCCGCGAATCTGGTCCACGGTCTGCAGCGCCGCCGCGTAATCCCCGGCGAGTTCCTCCAGGGCGAGGCGGGCGCTGAGCAACGTCCGCAGCGTGGCATGGTCGTCGATTTGGTAATCCCGAAAGATCGATTGGAGGTCCGTTCCCACCTTCGCTGCGAAGGCATCGAATTGCGGGCCGCCGCCCCGCACGAGGGCCGACGCCGGCCCCTGCACGGCATAGCTGAAGCGCGGCAGGTCGGACTGGCTGTGGACTATTTTCTTGGGCTGTTCCTCCCCCAGTAGCGCGGAAGACATGAATACCAGCGACACGAGCGGGGCAAGGAGGCGTTTCATTCCGGGATGGTGAACAATCGGAAGCCGCTGTCGAGCCGTCCAAACAAAGGAAGATGCCCAATCTTGAGCCGGGGCCTTCCGTTCGCCAGGCCAGGAGCAACCTGGGATGCAACGCGCCCACGCCCGGGCTGGACTTGGCCACTTCTCCCCTCAGAATCCGCAGCGCCCTAGCTCCAGGCCGGACGACCCGTGCCCCAACCCCCCCTCTGCCCCATGAAAACACTGCCCCGCCTCCTCGCCTGCGCCGCCCTCGCCGCCTGCGCCGCCAAAGCCGATAAGTTCGACGGGCTGGCCCTCACGCCGCCCATGGGCTGGAACACATGGAACACGTTCGCCGGGAACTGCAGCGAGTCGCTCGTCAGGGATACCGCCGACGCGATGGTCGCGAACGGGATGCGCGACGCAGGCTACACCTACATCGTGATCGACGACTGCTGGTCGATGAAGGAGCGGGACAAGGACGGAAGCCTGGTGGCCGACCCGGCCAAGTTCCCGAGCGGCATGAAGGCGCTCGGCGACTACCTCCACTCGAAGGGATTCAAGTTCGGCATGTACGGCTGCGCGGGGAAGACGACCTGCGGCGGCTACCCCGGCGGCCGCGGGCACGAGTTCCAGGACGCTCGGCAATACGCCTCCTGGGGCGTCGACTACTTCAAGTACGACTGGTGCGACCACGGGACCGCCAACGGTCCCGAGAGCTACCGCATCATGAGCGACGCCATCCGCGCTGCGGGAAGGCCGATCGTCTTCAGCCTCTGCGAATGGGGCCAGAACCAGCCCTGGCTCTGGGCCGAGCCGGTCGGGCACCTCTGGCGCACCACGGGCGACATCGGTGCGTCCTATGCCGGCGGCGCCAAGAACAAGTGGGAGCACGGCTGGAAGCAGCTGCTCGACATGAACGTGGGCCTCGAGAAGTACGCCGGCCCGGGGCACTGGAACGACCCCGACATGCTGGAGGTCGGCAACAAGGGGCTGACCCTTGCCGAGTCGAGGGCGCACTTCAGCTTCTGGTGCATGCTGGCCGCGCCCCTGATCGCCGGAAACGACGTGCGCCAGATGGCGCCCGAGGTCCGGGCGATCCTGACGAACAAGGACGTGATCGCGATCGACCAGGACCCGCTGGGGCACGAGGGCTTCCGGTTCCGCGTGGACAAGGACAAGGAGATATGGGCGAAGGAGCTCTCCAACAAGGAGTGGGCGGTCTGCGTGCTCAACACGGGCGCCGCGCCGGCCCAGCTCACGCTCGACATGCACGACCTCACTTTCCTGACCGAGCAGTACTACGACGTGACGGACGTGTGGGCCGCGAAGCGCGCCGGTGGGGCGAACGATCCCCACACGGCCATGGTGGACGCCCACGACGTGATGCTCTTCCGGCTCAAGCCCGGGAGCTGAGGCGCGCGGCGAGGATCCGGCTCACCGTCCCGAAGACCTGGTCGACGGTGATGCGCTGCATGCACACATTGTCCCTGCAGCCCGTCTGACGGTTGTTGAACGCGTTGATGCAGGGGCTGCACGCGATGCCGGCCCAGAGCGAGTGGCTCCGGGGCCCGGGCGCCGAGAACAGGAGCGGGGTCTCCGGGCCGAAGAGCGCGACGACGTCGACGCTCGTCAGCGCCGCGAAATGGGCGGGCCCGCTGTCGTTCGTGACAAGCACCTCGGCGCGTCCGAGGACGACGAGAAGCTGCCGGAGCGTCGTCTTCCCCGCGAGGCACACGCTCCGGGGCGAGCCGACCGCGCGGGCGATCTCCTCCACGCGGGACGCCTCCTCGGGCGAGCCGGTGAAGCCGATCCACACGTCGGGGAATTCCCGGATGAACCGCGCCGCCAGCGTCCCGTAGTTGCGCGGGTCCCACTTGCGCAGCGGGAGCAGGTCTCCCGCGTTGGCGTTGAGCACGACCAGGCGGCCCGACGCCGGCGCCCCCAGCTCGGCAAGCATCCGTTCGACGTCCGATTTCTCGCCGGGCCCGGGCTCGAACATGGGCGGTGCCGGGCTCTCCGGAGGGACGACGTCAAAGGTGGGAAACCTCCCCGGGTCGGCATCGAGGGCGAGGACGAGGCTCGTGAAAGTCCGGCTCGTGTGGAGGTGGGGGTTGTAGAGCACCCGGTGCGTCATCAGGTCGCCCCGGTACGGCCCCTCCCCGAAATAGGCGTGGAACCCCACCCTGTTGCGGGCTCCCGTCAGGTAGGCGATCGCCGCCGAAAACCGCGCGAAGAATTCCATGTCAACGCACGCGTCGAACCGCCTGCGCCGGATGGCGAGGATGACCCGGATCCCGCTCCCCATCATGGCCCATCCGGAGCGGGTCCGGACCTCGAGAACGTTTTCCGGCGGTATGAGCCCGATCAGGTCGACGATGAAGCGGTTCTCCTCGAACACCAGGAAATGGACGTTTTCCCGCCCGACCCGGGCGACCGCCCTGCGGATGGCCTCGTGCGCAAGCACCGTCGAGCCCTGCTCGGCCAGCTTGAGGAACAGGATGCTGGCGACCGGGCCGCCCGCCCTGGGGCCCCCGATGAGATCGCCGATCCGCCGGAAGCACGTCAGCAGCATGCAGACGGGCACGCCGAGGCGCCGGTCAATCCACTGGAGCGCGCGCGCGTCACGGCTGGGTCTTTTCAAGGGAAGGGGGCGGTTTGGGGGAATTTGACTAGCGTACGCGCTCCCTTCGACGCGAGTGAAATGCTCGACGGGGCAGCCGCGGCCCATCTTTATCCCGCGCATGAGCCGCAACCTCGCATCCCTCCCCGCCCGCGCCCTCGTCGCGGGAATCGGCCTCGCCGCCCTCGCGCCTTGCTCGAGGGCCGCGGACCCGATCCCGGTCAAGGTGATCGTCCTGTCCGGCTTCGAGGTCGGCGACGACACGGGCGACGCTCCGGGCGAGTTCCAGTTCTGGTACGAGCGGGAGAAGCTCTTTGACCGGCTGGAGGTCAAGGGGGCGCCGCACCCCCTCTGCAGGAACGCGGACGGGCTCTACGGGGACGTGGGCGGGACGACGCGCGATCCCCAGCTCACCCCCGTGACGACGAGCGAGCTCGTCATGGCGATCTGCCTCGATCCGCGGTTCGACCTGCGCAAGACCTACTGGCTCGTCAACGGGATCGCGGGAATCGACCCGGCGAGCGGGCCCATCGGGAGCGCCGTCTGGTCGGAGAACGTCGTCGACGGCGACGCCCTGCGCGAGCTCGACGAGGCGGAGATGCCCTCGGGATGGCCCTACGGCCTGTTCGCTATCGGGACCGACAGGCCCAACCAGCTCCCCACGGAGCACGAGCACGCCGGGGGATGGAACGGCGCCAAGCTCCAGTACACCATGGTCTATCCGCTCAACAAGCGGCTGGCGCGCTGGGCCTACGAAACCTCCAAGGGCGCGCAGCTCCCCGACTCGCCGGGGCTGAAGGCGTGGCGCGAGAAGTACGCCGGCTATCCCCTGGCGCAGCTTCCGCCGCGGGTCATGATGGGCGACACGCTGGGCTCGGTCCGCTACTGGCACGGTCCCCGCCGGACCCAGTGGGCGCGGGACTGGGTGAAGCTCTGGACAAACGGGACGGGCGTGTTCTCGACGACCTCGATGGAGCAGCAGGACTATGTGGGGACGCTCACGCGTATGGCGTCAAAGGGCCTCGTGGACATAAACCGCGTGATGGTGATGCGGACGGCGAGCAACTACTGCATGCCGCCCCCGGGTATGTCGGCCGAGTCGACGATCGGGGATGAGTCGCTGGGGACGGACGCCGCCCTCGAGGCGGCCTACAGGACCGGGTCGACGGTCGTCCACGAGCTCCTCAGGAACTGGCCGAAGTACGAGAATTCGATCCCGGGAAACTGACACGCCAGCCGGGGTTCGGGCGGCGGGACCACCGCTATCCGCCGCCTGGGTCCAACGAGCGAACGTATGCCGTCAGCCTCGCGATCTCGTCGCTCCCGAGCTTCTTTCGGAAGGACGGCATCTCGCCCTTGATTCCGCGGGTGATGATGGTCGAGATATAGCGGTCGCTCACCTCAACGCCGTGCAGGTCGGGGCCCTCATCGCCCCTGGCATCCGCGCCGTGGCAGTGCGCGCAGCTTGAGAGAAACAGGGTGCGTCCCTGCGCGACGAGGGCTGCCGAGCTCGGGGCGGCGGCCTCGAACCAGGCCTCGGGCGTCGGCTGCTGGCGCGAGGTCTTGGATGCCGCCCGGCGAAGGCCCCATGAGAGCCCATAGGAGGAAACCAGCGCCAATGCGGTAGCAAGGGCTGCAAGGGCAATCTTGCCGGCCGCAGCCTGTCCAGGCATCGATGAATCCACGCCGTTCACGATCCTAGTGCCCGAGCAACATCTCGCCGCCCCAATAGCCCGCTCCCAAAATCAGGACTGAGGCAAGCCCGACGGCCGCAAGATAGCCGGCCGGCGCCTTCTTCGTCGAGAAGTCGCCTGCGAGCGCGCGCCAAGTCGCGAGTCCGACTACCAGGGCGAACGCCGGCCAGGCGAAGAGATGGTGAAGCCGCAACGCATCATGGCCGAGCATGACCCCCTTGCTCAAGACGAGGCCGGAAACGACAGCAGGCACAGTTCCCAGGGCACCGAGCATCGTCGTCCAGTAGCCCGCGGCGTGCAGGCCGCGCCGCATTGCAAGGACTGGAAAGAAGAATCCTGACGCGTCCAGCGCTCCAGAACACAGTATCAGCGCTATCGGAAAATGCACAGTCGCCCCATGCATCTTCGCCCATATTTCGCTGTTCATCGCTCAAGTCGTGGCGAGGGTTGAATCGACAATCGCAAGCGTGGGGTGGCTCTCGACATAGGAGACGCTCGTGAGGCCGAGCATGGAGCGGAGCCTGGGGGCCTCGACGAGCATCGGCCCGGGTTTCGGCGCGGTCCCGGGCTCGGGCTGGGGAAACGCCGTCGAGCGGGCGGTGTGAAAGGTGATGTTTCCCTCGACCTTCTGGACCACCTGGTGGATGTGCCCGTTGAGCACGGTGACCGACCCAAAGCGCCTCAGGAGCGTCAGGGCCCTGGCGCCGTCATCGGTGCCCCAGCCCCATTTCGGATAGACCATCCAGAGCGGCACATGGGCAAAGACGACCACCGGGGTTTCCGACGAGAGCGGGGCAAGGTCCTTTGCGAGCCAGGCTATCTGCTCCTCGCCCATGACGCCCAGCCCACCCTCGGTCACGCCATCCACGTTGACCAGCCCGACAAAGTGCACGCCCTTCTGGTCAAAGCTGTAATAGCCCGAGCCGAGGCTGCCCTTGCCGAATCGGGCGCGGTATGAGGCGCCGTTGTCATTGAGGATGTCGTGCTCGCCGGGCACGTAGAAGACCCTGCCCGTGCGGCAGTCCTTCAGCATCTCCTGCAGGCCGTCGAATTCATCGTCCTCCGCCAGGTGCGTGAGGTCGCCGGTGTGAATGAGAAATTCGGGGGCCACGGGAAGCGCGTTGATCCTCGCGACCGCCTCTCGGAATGTCGCGGCGACATCCTTGTTCGCCGGCTTGCTGAAGCCGATGTGACTGTCGCTGATCTGGACGAAGTTGAGCGTGCCGGCCGGCGCCTGGACCCCTTCGCCTCCCAGCGTCTGGCCGAGGGCCCGCGAGGTGAGGATGCCGCCGGCCATGGTCCAGACCACGCCGGTTCCGGCCCACGCCATGCATTTGAGAAATCCCCGGCGGTCAATGCCGTCGGTGTTGTTGTCGTGAATGATAGGGTCGTTCATGTTGGATGGTTTTCGCCGTGGGTTGTGCCGAGGAGAGGGCGTCAGGCCCCTTTGCCATTGAATACTCCCGTCCGGCCGGAATTATTCCGTCCGGCGCGAAATAGCGCTTTTCTCCAATTCCTGGGAATAAAACGGACTCCTCCGGCGTTATCATTCAAATGGAAGCCTTCGCGCCCGACGAGCCGCCGACTTTCGAACAGCTCATGCTGCCCCATTTGGATGCCGCCTATAACCTTGCAAGCTGGCTGCTGCGCGAACCGCACGACGCCGAGGACGCGGTTCAGGATGCCTTTCTGCGCGCCCACGGGGCGTTCGCCCGGTTTCGCGGCGTCGACGGACGCGCATGGCTCCTGACCATCGTGCGAAATGTCTGCTACTCGCGCATGCGCCAAAACCGACGCGGACCCGACGAGGTGGTTTTTCAGGACGAGGTCCATGGCTCAACCCATGACCCGGCGGACGCCAACGCGGTGGCCTGGCATGAGGTCAAGAGCGAACTGCTCCGAAAGGGCCTCGAGCGCCTCCAGCCGGAATACCGCGAGGTGATCGTCCTCCATGAGATCGAAGGGCTCGCCTACAGGGAAATCGCCAACGTCTCGGGAATCCCGATCGGCACGGTCATGTCGCGCCTGGCCCGCGCGCGCGCGAAACTGCAAACCGAAGTGCTCGCCCTGGCCGGAGGAGGCGCAACCCATGAACTGTAACGACATCCGACCCCTGCTTGAGGCCCGTTCCGACGGTGAACTTGACCTTGTCCGGCAACTCGAGCTCGAGGCGCACCTGAGGGCGTGCCCCGACTGCGCGCTCCGGGCCCAAGGCATCGACGCCCGCCGCAATGCCCTGCGCGACTCGCTTCCCCGCATCGCCGCGCCGCCGCAGTTTCGTGAAAAGATCCGCGCCCTATTGCGGGCCGAGGAGTCTCCCTCCTCCCCGCGAGCCACCCGCCGCCCCCCGGTTCAGCGGGCATTATGGAACCTCGGCGGAATAGCCGCCTCGATCGCCCTCGCGCTCCTCATCGGCTACAACCTGGGAAACGCGCGCGCACATGCGAATTCCCTTCTGGACGAGGCGATTTCCGAGCACGTCAGGTCGCTGCAGGCCAGCCACCTGATGGACGTCGCGTCGACCGACCAGCACACCGTAAAGCCGTGGTTCGCCGGCAAGCTTGATTTTTCGCCTCCCGTCGCCGATCTGGCGGACACGGGCTACCCCCTCGCGGGCGGGAGGCTCGAGCACATCGACGGCCGACCCGCAGCGGCCCTCATTTTCCACCGCCGGCTGCACGCCATCAACCTATTCATATGGCCTGCGACAAACGGCCCGGTCCAGGAATATCGACGCGGCAAGGATGGCTACAATGCCGAGGGCTGGTCGCAGGGCGGCCTGAATTTCCTGGCGGTGTCGGAGATTCCCGCGGCCGAGCTTGGCCAGTTCGCCGAGGCGTACCGTGGCAGGGTGAAGTAATTCGGGGCGCCAAGCCCTCCCCGCGCCGACATCGGCGACCGGTCCCCGGCTGGAGCCATGACATCCCCTTGTGTTCGGCCATTGTCATCCCTGGGGGCCTGCTGGCGTCGGGATATCGGGATGAAGGGGTGGTTGAAAATTTGCATTGCCCAATCCCCGGAACGGGGCGATCCGGCACCTGGTGGCCAAGCTCGCCAGTGAGGTGTTCGGCGGGAAGAGGCCGTGCGTGCTCGGCACGGGCGGCTTCGCCCGGATGTTCCAGGACGAGCGCCTGTTCGACGAGGTCGTGCCGGAGCTCGTGCTCCTGGGCCTCGGGCAGGCGGAGGCGCTGAACCGCGAGGCCGGCCAGCGGGCCTAGGAGGCGGCCGGGACCATCGCCGTGCCGCCGGCGCGGGCGCCCTCGATCGTCTTCACCAGCACGGCATGCAGCCTGTCGGCCGTCGCCTCGTGGAAGGACATCAGCCCGGAGAGAACCTCGATGACGCCGGGGTCGCGGCAGCGCTCGGCGCAGACGCCTATGTCCTGGCGCAGCTGCTTCGCAAGGCCCCCGTGCAGGCCGCACAGCTCGGCGACCATGTCCTCGGCCTGGAGGTCCGCGCCCGGATCCGAGTCGAGCCGCGCGGTCCTGGCGATGTCGCCCAGTCCGCCGCTGGGCCAGACGCCGATCGCGCATGAGCTCTCGACGAGCTGCTCGATCCTCTCGGCGACCTGCCTGAACTGCTCCTCGAAGAGATCGTGAAGCCAGGCGATGTGCGGGCCCGTCACGTTCCAGTGGAAGCCGCGCGTCGCGGAATACAGGACAAACTCGTCGGCGAGAAGGAGGTTGATGATGCGTCCGACCTCGCATCGGGATGCCCCGAGAATGCCGATGCCGGTCTTCACGGGTTCGTTCCTGGCGGCGCTTCGGTGCTGGGCCTCATCAGCCGTGATGTTACAGGGGGTCATTGCCGGGCCATATGGGGTGAATACCTGATGGGTCGTGTTGGAGGGCAACACCCCATTGCCGCCCCGCGTCCCCTGCGGTAAGCTCCCCCTAACAGCAGGACGAGACCTCCAAGCCGCAATTTAAGCGGCAACTCGCCCGCAAATCACCTGTCTAGGACAATATCATGAAAAACAGCCGAGCCACCGCCACGGATGATCCCTCATCCGACACATTCATCACCGACCTCCGCGCCCTCGTAAGCGAGGCGCAGAAGCTCCTCGATGCCTCGCCCGACGAGAGCAACGGGGAAACCGGAATGGCCCTTCGCGAGCGCTTTGAAGCCGCGCGGGACCGTTTCAACGACATCTATGCGACCGCGAAGAAGAAGGTCGTCGCCGGCGGGAAATACGCCGACCAGACGATCCGCGCGAACCCGTACCAGTCGGTTGCGATCGCGGCGGGCATCGGCCTGGTCGTGGGCGTGCTTCTTGGCCGTCGCGGGAAATAACCCGCCGCAGCCATGGAATCCGGGCTTCCCGCTCCACCGGGTATCCTCGGCTCTATCCGGACGCTCGCTGACGGCCTCCTCGCCAGCGCGCAGGACCGCCTTGGGCTGATCTCGATCGAGCTCCAGGAGGAGAAATTCCGGCTGATCCAGACTTTCTTCTGGATCTGCGCCGTCTTCTTCGCGGGCGTCATGGCGATCACCTTCGCCAGCCTCACGCTGGTCTATATCTTCTGGGACAGCGCCCGGATCCTCGTGCTCGGCGGCCTCGCGGTGGTCTACTCCGCGGCGCTGGTCGCGCTCATTGTCGCGTTCCGCCGCTACCTGGCCCGCCAGCCCAGGCTGCTGGAGGCGACGCTGCGGGAAATCGAGGAAGACCGAACATGTATCCGCGGGAGGAACTGAAGGTCCTCGCCGGGAACAAGGCGGCGCTGCTGGACCGCATAAACCTGAGGCGCGAGGTGTGCGCCGAGGCGGCGGCACGGGTCGCCCGGCCGATCAGGATGCTCGACCGGGGCGTGGCCCGATGGCGGCGCCTGTCGCCCCTCGTCAAGTTCGCCGCCATCCCGCTCGGCTTCCTGCTCAAGCGCACCCTCGGGCGCCGGGCCCGGGCGCTTGGCGCGGTCATGCGGTGGGGGCCGATCGTGTACGGCGCGATGCGCGGCATGGCCGAAACTCGGGGTTTTTCTCGCCGGGGCTGATCCGCGGCCATAGAGCCGTGGCCCATGAAGACGGTGATCGTAGTCTGTTATTTCGCGACCTGGGCGTTCATCCCGCATCTCCTGCTGCTCAAGAAGCGCCCGTCGGCGACGCTCGCGTGGCTCTGGGCCATCGTGTTCATCCCGATCATCGGCGCCGCGGCCTATTTCGCGATCGGGACCGACCGGCTCAAGCGCCGACGGCTCAAGCGCCGCGGCCTCTACTCGGCCCGGACCATGCGCGAGCGCACCGAGTCCGGCTCCACCGACGACGCCACCACCTCGCTCCTGGAGAGCCTTCCGCGCCGGGACCGCCAGTTCCTGCACCTGCTCTCACGGATCAACCGCCTCCCCGTGAGCTCCGCGGACAGCCTGCGAATCCTCAGGGACGCGAGCGACTTCTACGCCGCGCTCGAGAACAGGATCCGGGAGGCGAGGCACCACGTCCACCTCGAGTTCTACATCTGGAACGGGGACGAGACGGGCCTCAAGTTCCTGAATCTCCTGATCGACGCCGCCCGCCGCGGCGTCATCGTCCGCCTGCTGCTCGACGGGGTCGGCTCCCACGCCTTCACCGAGGACCTGCTGGGGGATTTCACGGCGGCCGGCGGCCATTTCTCGTGGTTCCAGAGCCTGGACCCCAAGCGCAACCGCTTCTTCCTCAACCTGAGGAACCACCGCAAGCTCCAGATCATCGACGGCGCGATCGCCTTCGTCGGCGGCATGAACATCGGGCGTGAATACGAGGGGCTGGACGCCGGGCTCAGCCACTGGCGCGACGTGCAGGTGGAGGCCGGGGGCCGGGTGGTCTGCGAGCTGCAGGACGTGTTTGCCGACGACTGGTTCTTCGCCACGGGAGAGAAAATCTCCGGGGCCGCCTACTTCCCGGCGAACGACGCGTCGACGCGCCACCTCGTGCATGTCGTGCCGGGCGGCCCGGACCGCCGCAACGAGCCCATCAGCAAGTCGATCGTCAGCCTCCTGAACGAGGCCAGCGACCGCGTCTGGATCGCCACCGGCTACTTCGTCCCGGACGACATCATCCTCGCCGCGCTCGAGCTGGCGGCCTGCCGCGGCGTCGACGTGCGCCTCCTCATCTCCGAGAAGAACGACCACCCTTGGCTGGTGGTCGTCGGCCGGTCCTATTACGGCCAGCTGCTCGCCGCCGGGGTGCGCATCTTCGAATACTCGGTCGGCATCAACCACGCCAAGGTCATGCTGGCCGACGACCAGTGGGCGATGGTCGGCTCGGCCAACCTCGACTACCGGTCCATGCGGCTGAATTTCGAGCTCAACCTGCTCTTCCACTCCAGGGAGCGAAACGGCGACCTGGCGCGCATCCTCGAGCACGATTTCGGGCTCTGTCAGGAGATCGACCCGGCCGTGTTCGCGCGCCGGCCATTCCGCAGGAAATTCATGGAGGCCGCGCTCAGGCCCCTGTCCCCGATGCTCTGAGGCGGCGCCCGAGCGAGGCGCCCCGCCGTCAGTTGGTCGTGCTGGTCCTCACCTTGTCGTACGCTTCCTGCGCCCTCTGCCAGGCCTGGTCGACCTTGTCCTTCTCCTGGTTCCAGGTGTCGGGCGTTGCGTTGCTCACCTCGGTGACCATGGAATGAAGGTAGGAGCTCGCGTCGGTAAGGCCGCCCATCGCGAAATCCCAGTCCTTGGTGTCGGTCGTCATGGCCGCGCGCTTGGACTTAAGTATGTTGATCTGGCCGTCCAGCTGGCCCTCAAGCCGGCCGATTCCGGCGACGAAGTCGGCGCGCTGTTCGAAGGTCATGTCCTTGATCGCCATCCAGGAATCGGAGGCGGCGACAGCGATCGGCTGCGGCGGGGCGACGACAATCCTCGCGGTCGGTATGGGCGTGGCCGGCACGACCGGGGCCGGTTGCACCTGGACAACCTGCTCCTTTTTAGCGCAGCCGGACGCGATCAGGGCGGCAATGCCGAGGGTTGCGGTAAGGGCGGCGAAGCGGTGTGTTTTCATCGGGAGGGCACTGGTTAAACCAAGATTCTGGCCCTTCTGCAAGAGGGCTCAAGTGGGGTTAAACCCGACTGGAGCCGCAAGGAGACCCTTGGAGCCCCGGTCCGGGCGCATTCCAGCCGAATTGTTTGACGCTCCAAAATCGCCGGCCAAGCCTTCGGTGCCTTGAAAGAGCCAACGAGAGAGGAAAGGCAGCTCAGGTGCTTCCGGAAGCGGAGGTATTCCAGCCAGGGCGACGCCCTTGACGCGGCCCTCGTCGCGGGCGTCGAGCGCCAGCGCAAGGCCTACCTCTGCCAATACTGCAGGAAGTGGCACCTGACAACGGTTTGAGCGGCCTTTGGCGGCCTGCCTGCCCAATGTCCTTGCGGCGGTTCCAAATGAAAGGCTTGTTGTCGCCTATGCCCGCGTTGCCAGGCCTCCTATTCGGCTGCGGCCTCGCGCTGGCCGTGGCCCCGGCCCACGCGGAGACCTGGCTGTTCCTTCCCGCGGTCGCCGATGGCCACGCCAAGTCGGTGCACGTGATCCTACCGATTAATCTGTAGGACGGAGCCGGGAAGTCATAGGAATGCGAAACCCCCAATAACATGAATATCACCCGTCGCGATGCGCTCAAGGCGCTGGCCGGAACGGCGGCTCTTGCAGCCCTGCCACGCATGAGGTCTGATGAGGCCGTGCCTCCCCCGTCCGCACCCGCCCCCGCCGGCTCGTTTCATCATTCGGCCTGCCGCTGGTGCTACCAGAACATCCCGCTGGAGGACCTCGCCCGCGAGGGCAAGCGCATCGGCCTGGAATCGGTCGAGCTGCTCGACCCGGTCGACTGGCCCGTCGTCCGGCGCCACGGACTGACCTGCGCGATGGCCAACGGCGTCACACGGATTCCCGAGGGCCTGAACCGCCTGGAGCACCATGCCGCCATGGTCCCTGGGATGATCGAGCGCATCAAGGCCTGCGCCGACGCCGGCCTCCCCAATGTCATCTGCTTCTCCGGAAACCGCGGCGGGATGGACGACGAGCTGGGCCTGGCCAACTGCGCGGTCGCGCTCAAGCAGATCGTCGGCGAGGCGGAGAAGCAACGCATCACGGTCTGCATGGAGCTCCTCAACAGCAAGGTGAACCACAAGGACTACATGTGCGACCACACCGCTTGGGGGGTGGAGCTGGTGAAGCGGGTAGGCTCCGAGCGCTTCAGGCTGCTCTACGACATCTACCACATGCAGATCATGGAGGGCGACGTCGTCAGCACGATCATGGAGAACCACGCCTACATCGCCCACTATCACACGGGAGGCGTTCCCGGGCGCCACGAGATCGACGCGACCCAGGAGCTCAATTACGCGGCCATCTCGCGCGCGATCAAGTCGACCGGGTATCGGGGCTACGTCGCCCAGGAATTCATACCGGTGCGCGATCCGTACGCCTCGCTGTCAGAGGCGCTGGCCATCTGCACGGTCTGAAGCGGCGGCCCGCGCCGCCTCAGGTGAGCGCGTTGCGCGCCGCCCAGTCGTCGAAGCTCGCCTCCAGGTCCTCGAAGGACTCCACCACGAACAGCTCCCCCTGCAGGTGCCAGATGTCGTAGGGCTGGCGCGCGGCCTCGTCCGCGACAAAGGGGCGCTTCCTGGCCTCGCCGGTCAGGCTGAACTGCGTCTCCGCGAAGCTGGAGATGATCCCGTTGCCGAAGATGCGCAGGCCCTCCGCGTTCCTGACCAGGCCGAACTCGACGGTGAACCAGTAGATCCGGGTGAGGCCCTCCTCGACGAGGGGGTCCCCGCAGTTGAGCGCGGCGCGCCCGATCTTCTGGTAGAAGTTCGCGAAGCGCGGGTGCATGATCATCGGCGTGTGGCCGAAGATGTCGTGAAAGCAGTCGGGCGCGGGGGTGTAGTCGAGCTCGGCCCGGCCCCGGATGTAGTCGGTGCAAGGGAAGATGCGCCGCGCGAGGTGGCTGAAGAAATCGCGCGCGTCGAGGAGCCCGGGCGTCCGCGCGATCCGCCAGCCCGTGCCTGCGTGCAGCCTGCGCGACACGTCCGCGAGGGCCGGGATGCGGTCGCGGTCCAGTCCGAGCGCGGCCAGCCCGGTCAGGAATTCGCCGGCGGCGCGGCCGGGAAGGAGCTTCTCCTGGCGCGCATAGAGCGTGCGCCAGATCTCCTGCTCCTCGTCGGAGTATCCCGGGTAGGCGATCTCGTCGCCGACCGGGATCGGCGCGCCGAGCTTGATGGGCACGCAGCGCGGGTCCGATCCGTCCTGCGCCTTCGCCTCGGGGTTGGACTGGGCGGATGGGGGCGTCATCGCGGGATGGTAGACCCGGCGGCCCGGATTGGCTATAGGTCGAAAGGGTTAAAACACGCGCTCATCCCGCGCCCGCGCCCCCATTGTGCGGAAAGAATCGACTGCGGGGACCCCCGGGGCATTTTGGGGCGGATCGCCATGCGTCTTGCCACCATTCTCCCGCCCGCGCGCGCGAAGCCGGTGCCGGCGGCCGCGGCGCCCGACGGCTCGTGGATCGAGCTGGCCGGCCTCTCCGGCCGCGCCGTGGATCGCCTGGAGGACGCCCTGCCGTGGGTCGTCGCCCAGGCGGCGCAGCTCGAGGAGCGCGCCGCAGCGTGGACGGGCGAGCGCCATCCCGCCGCCGCCTCGGCCCTCCTGCCCCCGGTGGTCCGGCCGCCCTCCTTCCGCGACTTCTACGCGTTTGAGGCGCATGTCAGGACCGCGCGCGCGAAGCGCGGGCTCACGATGGTCCCCGAATGGTACGAGATCCCGGCCTTCTATTTCTCCAACCACAACGCCCTGATCGGGCACGACGCCGAGGCTGTCGCGCCGGCCGGATCCAGCGAGCTCGACTACGAGCTGGAGCTCGGGATCGTGATCGGCAAGGGGGGCCGCGACATCGCCCCGGGAAGGGCGTGGGCGCACGTGGCGGGCTTCACGATCGTGAACGACCTGAGCGCGCGCGACCTCCAGCGCAGGGAGATGGCGGTTGGACTGGGACCGGCGAAGGGAAAGGACTTTGCCACCGCCGTGGGCCCGTGGCTCGCGACACGCGACACCTTCTCCGACGTCATCGCCGGGGAGCGCCTCACCCTAGAGATGAGCGCCCGCGTGAACGGCCGCGAGCTCTCGCGCGGGAACTCGGCCAGCCTCCACCACTCCATCCCCCGGCTCGTCGCGCAGGCCTCGCGCGACGCGGAGCTGTTCCCCGGGGACCTGCTGGGCACCGGGACCGTGGGGACGGGCTGCATCCTCGAGCTCGGCCCGGAGAACACCGGCGGCTGGCTCAAGCCCGGCGACGTCGTCGAGCTGGAGGTTGAGCGCATCGGGACGCTGCGCACCCGGATCGGCGCCCGCCGGCCGTAGGGCGCGCGCTACCGGTTGAGCAGCATCGCGACCCGCGACCTGCTGGCGACACCGAGCTTCGCGAAGATCGACGAGATCTGCACCTTGATCGTGTGGGGGCTGCGGCCGAGCTCCGCCGCGATCTCGCCCGTTCGCAGCCCCTCCCGGACCCGCATCGCCACCTCGCGCTCCCTCGTGCTCAGCCGCGCGAGGAGCGCGACCAGGCCCGGCGAGAGCGGGCGGTTCCGGTCGCCGCGCGGGCGCCGGTAGTCGAGCTGGATCTGGAACGCGGGCCGCAGCAGCGAATTGACGCCCAGGGCGCGCACGACCACCTGGGCGTGCAGGCCGAGCTCGTCCACGCTCAGCACGCGGGGGCCCTGGGCGGACTCGCGCCTCGGCCCGCCCGCTGCCTCCCATGCGGACCGCATCGCCTCGCAGGTGCGGGCCAGGGCCGCGGGCACGCGGAAGGCCCGCCGCGGGTTGAGCGCGGCCGCGCGCCGCTCGCCGTGGTTCCAGACGGCGCAGGCGTACGCGGCCTCGCCGTTGTGCCAGAGCGGCCGGAGGTCCCAGTTGAGAAGCAGGAGACCGACCGGCACCTCCTCGAGCATCGACGCGAAATGCTCGGCGAGGAATCCCGCCTCCTCATAGGCGAGCACGCGGCTGAGCGCCGTGTGGAAGTGGGGCTGCAGCGCCTCGGCCACGCGCAGCTCGCGCTGGGAGAAGTCCGGCAGCCCCGCGCCCCGGTGGAAGTTGAGGGTGCCCTGCAGCTCGCGCCCCCGCCACGAGGCGACGCAGAGCAGCTTGTCCCAGCCCTCGCGCCGCATCACGCGCTCGTGGAACGGCGTCCCGGCCAGGGCCGCCGCCGGCGCGAAGTCGGACAGCCGGTAGGCCGGAGCGCCGGCGTTGGAGGCCAGCCAGGCGCGCTGGGGATGGTCGCGCCGGAGCTCGCGCGGGGTGTACGGATGGGCATGCCGGTAGACCTTGCGGGCCACCGCGTCGGCGCCGTGGCCCACCTCGAACGTCTGCGAGTTGCTGGACAGCGTGTCGCGGGCGATGAACTGGAGGGCGCGCCAGAGGTCGCGCAGGCCCAGGGCGGCGTGGAGCCGCAGCAGGCCCTCCGCAAGCGCGGGCGTGGCCGGCTCCGGGGACGCCGGCGCGGCGGGACGGACCTTTGACGGGATGGGCAAGCCCACGGCGCCAGATGAGCAGATGCCGCGGCGCCGCGCAATTGCGCACTCAGCGCGATTAGTCCCTTTGGGGTATGGCCGATACCTCAAGTACGGGCTAGATTAGGGTACGCGCGGTCCGCAGGCGGCCGCACCCCGTCAGATCCAAAACCCAGGAACCAGAGGACCCCACCATGTCGACCACCTTTTTTGAGCCCTCGACCGAGCGCAAGACAGCCGTCAACCCGCTTGGCCTGAAGGGCATCGACCACATCGAGTTCATCGTCGACGACGCCGACCAGTGGCGCGACTTCTTCGTCGGCAAGTACGGCATGGCCAGCCGGTACTACGCCGACAAGGCGAGCGGGGTGAAGGGCAGGCGCGCCCACGTCGTCGGGCAGGGCCGCATCAACTTCGTCGTCGCCGAGCCGCAGGGAAGCGGCGACGAGGCCGACTTCATGCGCTGGCACCTGGAGAAGCATGGCTGCGGCGTGCGCGACGTGGCCTTCCGCGTGAAGGACGCCCGCCACGCGCTGTCGGAGGCGCACAGGCGCGGGGCCAAGGTCGTGCGCGCCCTGGACGAGCACGCGTCGTTCATCGGCGGCTCGATCGCCACCTACGGCGACACCGTCCACACGTTCATCGAGCGCAAGCCGCACGCCGAGTTCGCGCCCGGGTACAGGCCGGTGCCCGGCGCGACCGAGGCGGGCACCATCCGCTTCGCCATGATCGACCACATCGTCGGCAACGTGGAGCACATGGACGAGTGGGTGAAGTACTATGAGACCGTCTTCGGCTTCGACCTCTTCATGCACTTCGACATCAACACCGGCCGCAGCGCCCTCATGTCCAAGGTGATGAGCTCCACGGACGGCTGGGTGAAGATGCCGATCAACGAGCCGTCCTCGCAGAACTCCCAGATCCAGGAGTTCCTCGACCGTTACAACGGCCCGGGCGTGCAGCACATCGCGCTCCTCACGCCCAACATCATCGACACGGTCGCCGCGATGCGCCGCATGGGCCAGGACTTCCTCGAGGTCCCCGACACCTACTACGACGCCGACTTCGACAAGCGGATCGGCGAGATCGCCGAGGACAAGGAGGTGCTGCGCCGCCTCAAGATCCTCGTCGACCGCGACCACGAGGGCTACCTGATGCAGCTCTTCACCAAGTGCGTCTTCACGCGCCCCACCCTCTTCTTCGAGGTCATCCAGCGCCGGGGCCGCGCGATCGGGTTCGGCGAGGGCAACTTCCGCGCCCTCTTCGAGGCGATCGAGCGCGAGCAGGCGAGGCGGGGATCGCTCTAGAGCCATGCCACAGTACATCAGGATCGGCGAGACGCCCCGCAAGCACCACATCAGGTTCCCGCGCGACAAGGCTGCGAGCTACAAGGGCGAGGGCCTGCACTACGAGCACATCGTCACCACGGAGGGCTTTGACCGCGCGTACTCCATCCTCTACCACCTGAAGCCGCCGACCCGCGTCAAGGGTGTCGAGCTCCTGCGCGAATGGGCGCTCAAGGCCGCCGCACCGTCGCCCCTGCGCCACCACCACCTCAAGTCCGCCGGCCTGAAGCGCAGCGGAGATCCCTACACGGGCCGCGTGCCGCTCATGTTCAACCAGGACATGATCTGCTCAAGGTGCCGGCCGGCGACCGCGATGGCGGGGGGATTCGACTTCTACCGGAACGGCCAGTTCGACGACATCATCTTCGTCTGGCGCGGCGGGGGCTGGCTCGAGAGCAACTTTGGGCGGCTGCGCTACAGGATGGACGACTACATCGTCATCCCGCGCGGCACGACCTACCGCCTCGTGCCCGACGACATCGCCCTGGAGGACTACCTCGTCCTCGAGTCCTCCCATCCCGTCCGCATCCCCGCCCGCTACCTTCATCCCGAGGGCCAGATCCGCATGGGGGCCCCCTACAGCGAGCGCGACTTCCACGGGCCCTCCGAGCTCGCGCCCGACGACACCGAGGGCGATTTTGCCGTCCTCCTCAAGGACCGGTCGCGCCTCACCCGGGTCGTGCTGGCGAGCCATCCGTTCGACGTCGTGGGATGGGACGGCTACCTCTACCCGTTCACGTTCAACGCGAACGACTTCGAGCCGATCACGGGCACCGTCCACCTGCCGCCGCCCATCCACCAGACGTTCGAGATCCGGGGATACGTCGTGTGCACGTTCGCGCCGCGCTGGCTCGACCACCATCCCGAGGCGATCCGCGTCCCCTGGGCGCACGACAACACCGAGGCCGACGAGGTGCTCTTCTACGTGCGCGGCCAGTTCGGCTCGCGCAAGGGCGTCGAGCCCGGCTCCTTCACGCTGCACCCGCAGGGCATCCCCCACGGCCCGCATCCCGGCACGACCCTGAAGAGCCTCGACGCCACGGTGACCGAGGAGCTCGCCGTGATGTTCGACACGCAGTTTCCGCTGCAGCTGACCGAGGAGGCGCTGGCCCTCGACGACCCGGCATACCCGCTGAGCTGGCTTGGCTGAGCCCCGGGCCGCGGGGACAGAAAATCCCTCGTCCCCCGGTTCCCCCTTCCGTAGGCTACCCCCCATGCTGCTTGATTTCACCGCGCTTTCGCCGCGCGACGCCTACCAGTGGATGGTCGGCACGATCCTCCCGCGGCCCATCGCCTGGGTCTCGACCATCGCGCCGAACGGCGGGACGAACCTGGCGCCGTTCAGCTTCTTCCAGGGAGTCACCGCGAACCCGCCCACGCTGATGTTCGTCCCGGTCAACAACCGCGACGGCGGGAAGAAGGACACGGTGCGCAACATCGAGCTGATCCCGGAGTTTGTCGTGAACCTCGTCCCGCACGCCCTCGCCGAGGCGATGAACAAGACCGCGTCGCTCCTTCCCTACGGGGAGAGCGAGTTCGAGGCGTTTGGCATCGCCAGCGCGCCGTCGCTCAGGGTCCGGCCGCCCCGCGTCGCCGCGGCGCCGGTGGCGTTCGAGTGCACGCTTCACCAGATCGTCCACATCGGCACCGGAGCGCTCGCCGCCAACGTGATCTTCGGCCGAATCCTCGTGGCGCACGTCCGCGACGACGTCCTCGGCGCGGGGGGCATCCCCGACGCCCGCCTGCTGGACCTCGTCGGCCGCCTGGGAGGCGAGGACTACTCAACCACGCGGGACACCTTCGCCATGGCCCGGCCCGATCGGCGCTGAGACACCCGCCATGTCCCCCATCGTCATCCTCTCCGCGACGCGCACGCCGCTCGGCTCCTTCCAGGGCTCGCTGTCGGGCGTGCCGGCGCCGCGCCTCGGCGCGGGGGCCATCCGGGGAGCCGTCTCCCAATCCGGCGCCGGCGCGGGCGACGTCACCGACGTCCTCATGGGCAACGTCCTCCAGGCGGGCCTCGGCCAGGCGCCCGCGCGCCAGGCCGCCCTCCATGCCGGCCTCCCCCACTCCGTGCGGGCCGTCACCCTGCACAAGGTCTGCGGCTCGGGGCTGCAGGCCGTGATGCAGGGGGCCCATGCGCTCGCCGCGGGCGACGCGGGCCTCGTCGTCGCCGGCGGCATGGAGAACATGAGCGCCTCGCCCTACCTGCTCCCGAAGGCGCGCGAGGGCTACCGCATGGGCGACCAGCAGGTCGTCGACTCGATGATCCGCGACGGGCTCTGGGACCCCTACAACAACCTCCACATGGGCGCGTGCGCCGAGAAATGCGCGGCCAAGTATTCCTTCAGCCGCGAGCAGCAGGACGAGTACGCCTGCGAGAGCTTCCGCCGCGCCAACGCCGCGCAGGCGGACGGGCGCCTTGCCCAGGAGATCACCCCGGTCGAGGTCACCGACGCCAGGGGCAACGCGACGATGGTGGACCGCGACGAGGGCCCCGCGAAGGTGAGGTACGAGAAGATCCCGACGCTTCGCCCGGCCTTCGACAAGGCGGGCACGATCACCGCGGCCAACGCGTCGACGATCAACGACGGGGCCGCGGCGCTCGTCCTCGCGACCGAGGCGGCGGCGCAGTCGCGGGGCTGGAAGCCGATCGCGCGGATCATCGCCTTCGGCTCGCATGCCCAGGATCCCGCGTGGTTCACCACGGCGCCGATCGGGGCGACCCATGCCGCGCTCAAGCGCGCGGGATGGAGCGCCGCCCAGGTGGACCTGTGGGAGGTCAACGAGGCCTTCGCCGTGGTTCCCATGGCCTTCGCCCGCGAGTTCTCGGTCCCCTTCGACAGGCTGAATGTCCGCGGCGGCGCCATCGCGCTCGGCCACCCCATCGGCGCCAGCGGTGCGCGCATCCTCGTGACGCTGCTCCACGCCATGCGCGAGCGCGGCGCCAGGCGCGGCGCCGCGGCCATCTGCATCGGCGGGGGCGAGGGCATGGCCGTCTGCGTCGAGCTCATGTGAATTCCTCCGACACACTCTGGCGGCCGCAGGACCACCCGTGGACGCGCGACTCCCATGTCGCCCGGTTCATGGCCGCGCACGGCATCGCCACGATCGGGGAGCTGCGCCGCCGCTCCGTCGCCGACACGGTCTGGTTCTGGGACGCGGCCCTGGGCGACATGGGGGTCGAATGGTTCCGCAGGTACTCGCGGGTGCGCGACGACTCGGGCGGATTCCCGTTCACCCGTTGGTTTGTCGGCGGCCGCGTGAATGTGACCCACAATTGCGTCGACCGCCATGTCCGCGACGGGCACGGCCATGAGACCGCCCTCCTCTACGAGGCCGACTCGGGCAGGGAACGGGACGCGCGGCGGGTGACCTTCGGCGAGCTTGCGGACAAGGTCGACCGCTGCGCCTCGGCGCTCCGGTCCATCGGGGTCGGGCGGGGCGACTCGGTCGGCATCTACGCCCCGATGCAGGTGGCGACCGTCGTGGCCCTCTTTGCCGCGATGAAGATCGGCGCCCGGGCGGTCCCGATCTTCTGCGGCTACGGCGAGGAGGCCCTCCGCGAGAGGCTCGCCTCATGCGAGGCGAAGGTGCTGTTTGCGGCCGCGAGCCTCGTGCGCCGAGGCAAGGCTACCGACAGCGGCTCGCTCGCGTCGGCCGCGGCGGCCGGCGTGCCCTCGGTCCAGCGCGTGGTCTGGACCGATACCGGGGACTGGGAATCGTTCCTTGCAAGGGGCCGGCCGGGCCTCCCCTGCGAGCCGACCGAGGCCGAGGACCCGTGCCTCATACTCTACACCAGCGGGACCACCGGGCAGCCGAAGGGGACCGTGCACACGCACGGCGGCTGCCTCGCGCAGATGGGCAAGGAGATCCGCTACGCCTTCGACGCGCGGCCCGGCGAGCCTTTCTTCTGGATGACCGATATCGGTTGGATGATGGGGCCCTGGGAGGTCATCGGCTGCCTCATGTACCGCACGCCCGTCGTGCTCCTTGACGGCGCCCCCAACCACCCGACGAGCGACCGGATCTGGGAGATCTGCGCCCGGCTCGGCGCGGTGACGCTCGGCGTCTCGCCGACGCTCGTGCGCCTCCTGATGCGGGCGGCGGACGGCCTTGGCCCGCAGGCCCATGATCTCTCGCGGCTGAGGGTCCTCGGCTCGACGGGCGAGGTCTGGGACGAGGCGAGCTACCTCTGGTTCTTCGAGAAGGCCGGCGGGCGGCGCTGCCCCGTCATGAACATCTCGGGCGGCACCGAGATCGTCGGCTGCCACCTGTCGCCGACCCCGCTCGACAGCCTCAGGCCCTGCTCGCTCGGCGGGCCGGGGCTGGGCATGGACGTCGCGGTGTACACGGACGAGGGCCTGCCCGCGCCGCGGGGCGCGATGGGCCACCTGGTCTGCAGGCAGCCCGCGCCCTCGATGACCCGGGGATTCCTGAACGACAACGCGCGCTATCTCGAGACGTACTTCAGCCGCTTCCCGGGGGTGTGGTACCACGGCGACTGGGCGAGGGAGGACGGGGACGGCCAGTGGTTCCTCTTCGGCCGCACGGACGACACCTTCAAGGTCGCGGGCAAGCGGGTCGGCCCCGGCGAGGTCGAGGGCGCCCTCGCCTCCCATCCCGCCGTGAGCGAGGCCGCGGTCATCGGGGTGCCCGACGACATCAAGGGCACCGCGCTCGTGGGATTTGTCATATTCAAGCCGGGCCGGTCGGCGACCGGCGACGAGCTGGTCGCCCAGGTCGCCCGCCGGCTCGGAAAGCCGCTCGCCCCGCGGGAGGTCCACCCGCTCGCCGCCATTCCCAAAACGCGGTCCGGGAAGATCGTGCGCGGCGCGATCGCCCGGGCCTTCCTCGGCCAGCCGCCCGGCGACACGGCCAGCGTCGAGAACCCCGAGGCCCTTGAGGCGATCGCCGCGCTCGCAGGCCTCGTCCAGGGCCGCGCCCCATGACCCCGGCCATCAAGCACATGGTGGACAGGGACGGCATCGGCTGGATCGCGTTCGACGATCCCGCCTCGAGCATCAACGTCTTCAACCTCTCCATCTTCGACGCGCTCGACTCGGCCATCACCGCGCTGACGACGCCCGCCGTGAAGGCGGTCGTGGTGATCAGCGGCAAGGAGCGCATCTTCATCGCCGGCGCCGACCTGAAATGGCTGATCGGGCTCCCCGACGGCGAGCTGGCGGAGGAGTTTTCGCGCACGGGCCAGCATCTGTTCCAGAGGCTCGCCACGATGCTGGTGCCGGTCGTCTGCGCCATCGACGGCGCTTGCGCGGGGGGCGGCTTCGAGCTCGCGCTTGCCTGCCACTGGAGGCTCGCGAGCGACGCGCTCGCGACGCAGATCGGATTGCCCGAGACCGGCATCGGCACCATCCCCGGCTGGGGCGGCTGCGTGCGCCTGCCGCGCCTGATCGGCGTCCAGGCCGCGCTCGACCATATCCTCAAGGCGCAGCTCCTGCCGGCGGACGAGGCGCTGAAGGTCGGCCTCGTGGACGAGGTCGTCCCCGCGTCAGGCCTGCGCGCGCGGGCCAAGGCCCGGGCGCTTGAGATGGCGGAGAACGGGCCGCCCGCCCGCCCCCAGCCGCCGGCGCCCTCGTCGGCGTACTACGTCGACCTGCGCGAGGCCGTCCGGAAAAGGACGCGCGGGCAGCTGCCGGCGCCCCTCGCCGCGATCAACGTCGTCGAGCACGGCTACAAGTTCGACCTCGGCTTCGCGCTCGGGGTGGAGGCGGTGGCGTTCGGCCACGTCACCGCGGGCGCCGTCTGCAAGAACCTCGTGAACGGCTTCTTTCTGCGGGAGGCGGCGAAGAAGCGGACGCTCGACGGATGGTTTCCGGCCGGCTCCGCGGCGCCGGCCCCGGTGTCGCGCGTCGGCATCGCCGGCGCCGGCGTCATGGGCTCGGGCATCGCGCAGTGGCTCGCGGCGCGGGGATTCGAGGTCGTCCTGCGCGACGTGCTGCCGCAGTTCATCGAGCGCGGCCTCGAGGTCACCCGCGAGCTCTTCGACGAGTCCGTGAGGCGCGGCAGGATGTCCGCCGACGACGCCCGCGCGGGGTTCGGCCGGATCTCCGCGACGACCGGATGGGAGGGCTTCGAGACCTGCGACATCGTGATCGAGGCCATCGTCGAGAATGTCAGGGCGAAGCAGAAGCTGTTCACCGAGGTCGCCGGGATCGTGCGGCCCGACGCGCTGCTGGCGTCCAACACCTCGGCGCTTCCCATCGAGGAGATCGCCGGCCACGTGCCCCATCCCGAGCGCACGATCGGCATCCATTTCTTCAACCCCGTGGGCCGCATGGCGCTCGTGGAGCTGATCCTGAGCCGCCATACGTCGGCCGCCTCCGCGGGGCGGGCCCTGGGCTTCGTGAAGGCGCTCGGGAAATCGCCGGTGATCTGCCGCTCCTCGCCCGGCTTCCTCGTGACCCGCGTGCTGTTCTTCTACCTGAACGAGGCCGTGAAGCTCTGGGAGCAGGGCCTGCCCACGGCGGCGCTTGATTCCACCATGCGCGACTTCGGCTGGCCGATGGGGCCCCTCCGGCTGATAGACGAGGTCGGCGTCGACGTGACGGACTTCATATTCGGCGAGCTGGCCCGCCAATTTCCCCAGCGGTTCGCCCGCTCCGGAACCTGCGCCGCGATGCTCGCCGCGCGCATGCGGGGGCGGAAGAACGGGGCGAGCTCGGGCTTCTACTCCTATGCCGGGGGCGGGGAGGCGCTGAACGACGAGTCCACGCGCAGCCTCGCGAGGCCGGTCGGCGCCCTGCCCAACAACCCAAGGGACACCGTGGCCCGGCTCATGGGCGTCATGATCGCGGAGGCGAAGCGCTGCCTCGACGAGGGCGTCGTGCTCACGCAGGACGACATCGACTTCGCGCTGGTCGCGGGAGCCGGCTTCCCGGCGTTTCGCGGGGGCCTGATGCGCTACGCCAACAGGACCGGGGGCTCGGCGCCCTTCCTCTAGCCCCTCGCCACCTTACCTCCTTCACCGCCGGGAAAACCCCGTCCCCAGTCCCAACAGGCCCCCTCCCATGCCCGCCGCCGCATCCACCCTCTCCACCGAGCACAAGCGCAAGCTGCTGCTGACCCTCCTCGAAAGCCGCCACGGCGACCTGCGCGAGGAGAACCTCAACCGCCAGGGCAAGGGGCACTTCCACGTGTCCGGCCAGGGCCACGAGGCGATGGCGGCCATCGGGATGCTGATGCAGCCGGACGACTACGCCTGCCCCTACTACCGCGACCGCGGACTCGTGCTCGGGCGCGGCGTGACGACGTTCCAGCTCGCGCTCGACTACATGGCGAAGCGCGAGTCGTCCTCCCGGGGCCGGCAGATGCCGTCGCACTACAGCTATCCCGAGTTCCACATCTGGAGCGTGCCGACGCCGACCGCCTCCCAGCTCCTGCCGGCGTGCGGCATGGCCTGGGGAATGCAGCTCGACGGGAAGAAAAGCGTGACGCTCGCGACCGTCGGCGACGCCGCCACCCGCCAGGGCGACTTCTTCGAGGCCGTCTCGTTCGCCAAGGAGCGCAGGCTGCCCCTGCTCCTCGTCGTCGAGGACAACGGGTACGGGATCTCCAGCCCGACGCGCCGCACCAACCCGCTCGCGCTGAACGTGCTGGCCGCCGAGGAGTGGATCCTGGTGGACGGCTGGGATGTCGAGCAGGTCCACGCCGTCGCCGCCGAGGCCATGGCCAGGATCCGTGCCGGCGGAGGGCCGGCGTTCATATGGATGAAGCTCGAGCGGCTCACGAGCCACACGAGCTCCGACGACCAGAAGATCTACCGCTCGACCGAGGAGCTTTCGACGCTCGGCGACCGCGACCCGCTGAAGGTGCTCAAGAACCAGCTTGTCTCCGAGGGCGCCCTGACGCCGGAGGAGTTCGACGGGCTCGAGTCCGGCATCAAGGAGAGGGTCCGCGCCGACTACCTGAGGGCCGAAAAGGCCGAGAATCCGCTGGCCGGGGAGCTCGAGGCCAACGTCGTCCACGCGATGCCCGACTTGGACGAGGAGATCTTCAAGCCCGGCAAGTACCGCATGGGGGACATGTTCAACCTCACGCTGCGCGCGGGGCTGGACGCCGACCCGCACCGGATCATCTTCGGCGAGGACGTGGAGGACCCGAAGGGCGGCGTGTTCACCCTCACCAAGAGGCTGTCGACGGATTTCCCCGGCCAGGTCTTCAACTCTCCCCTCGCCGAGTCGACCATCCTCGGCGTGGCGTGCGGCCTCGCGAGCTATGGCTGGCGGCCCGTGTTCGAGCTGCAGTTCATCGACTTCATCTATCCGGGCTGGAACCAGCTCGTCACGAACCTCGCCACCCTGCGCTGGCGCACGTTCGGCAAATGGACGTGCCCCGCGGTGATCTACGCGCCCTACGGCGCCTACCTGCCGGGGGGATCGCTCTGGCATTCCCAGGCCAACGAGGCGTCCATCGCCCATTTCCCGGGCCTGAACGTCGTCATCCCCAGCACGCCCGAGGACGCCGTCGGCCTCCTCTGGTCGGCGATGCACGCGGACGACCCGACGCTTGTCCTCGTCCCCAAGCACATGCTCTGGGCGGAGCGCGAGGTGACGCAGGCCATATCGGCCGTGCCGATAGGCGCCGCGCGCCGCTTCACCGAGGGCAGCGACGTCACGATCGTGGCGTGGGGCAACACGGTCGAGAAGTCGATGGAGGCCGCGGCCCAGCTCGGCGACTCCGTCAGCATCGAGCTGATCGACCTGCGCTCCATCGTGCCGTGGGACCGCGAGATGCTCGAGGACTCCGTCCGCAAGACCGGCCGGCTCGTCGTCGTCCAGGAGGACACGGAGAACTGCAGCGTCGGCCAGATGATCATCTCGCACCTCACCGGCAGGCCGGACGTCTGGAGTCGGCTGGTGAGCCCGCCGCTCCTCGTCTCCAAGGGCAACGTGATGATCGGCTACAGCCCCGTCTACGAGGACGCCGCCCTGCCCGACGCGGCCCGGATCGTCGAGGCGGTGCACCGGGTCCTCGACGGCACCCAGGCCGGCGCGGCCCCGCGGCGCGCGGAGACGCAAAAGGCGGCTTCCACCTCGCCGGCATCGGGTCCAGCATCCGGCCCCATAGACGTCCCCATAAAGGTCCCCATGATGGGCGAGGGAATCCGCGCGGCGCGGATTGTCTCTCTCATGAAGAAACCCGGAGAAAGGGTCGCGCTCGACGAGCCGCTTTGCGAGGTCGAGACCGACAAGGCCGTCTATCCGATCGAGTCGTCGATGGCCGGCGTGCTCAAGGAATGGCGCTGCAAGGTGGACGACGTCGTCGACATCGGCCGCGAGATCGCGCTCTTGACCGTGGAGGGGGCTGCGCCGGCCCCGGCCGCCTCCGCGCAGAAAATGAGCATGCAGCAGCTCCAGCAGGTGCCGCTCTCGACGGCGGGAGCGGGCGCCTCCGTCGCCCCGGCCCTCTCGCCGGCGATCACCCGCCGCCTGTCGGGCGTCGTCCCCGTGAACATGCAGCTGGATGTGCAGTGGAAGGCCATCCGCGCCGCGAGGGACGCTGCGAAGAAGACGAACGCCCCCCACTCGCCCTCGCTGATGCTCGCCTGGACCGTCACCCGGGCGATGACGAGGCACCCGGCGTTTCGCAGGCTGGTCACGAAGGACAGCGGCATCGTCGAGCGGAACCCGTTCGACCTCGGCGTGGCCGTCGCGCTCGAGGGCGACAGGCTGGCGACCGCGGCCATCCACGACGCGGACCGGCTCGACTGGGCGGCGTTCGCCGCCGCCTACGCCAGCGCGGTCGCCGACACCCGCGCCGGCAAGCTGGAGGACGTCCAGGCCCCCCTCATCATCACGAGCCTCGGGGCGTTCGGGATTGAGGTCGCGACCCCGATCGTCGTCCCCCCCTCGATGGGCACGCTCTTCATCGGCAAGGCGCACGAGCGCATGGTCAACGACAGCGGCGTCGTCTATCCCGTGGAGGTCGTGACGCTCTCGCTCACCTTCGACCACAAGGTCGTTAACGGCGCGGGCGCCGCGGCATTCCTCCACGACCTGAAGATGCTGGCCGAGGGCTTCAGCCTGCCGGCCTGACTCACCCCGCCCGCTTGACCGGGTGGGGCTTGCCGCCCGCGTCGATCGCCACGTACGTGAAGACCCCGTGGGTCACCCGGCGCTCGGGCCCGCCCGTGTAGTGCTGCGACCAGGCCTCGATCCCGATCTTTATGGAGGTGCGGCCGATCCCCTGGAGCCGCGCGTAGCAGGTGACGGTGTCGCCCACGTTGACCGGCCCGACGAAGCTCATCGCGTCGATGGACACGGTCGCGACGCGGCTCCTCGCGAGGGTGCGGGCCATCACGGCGCCGCCGAGGTCCATCTGGGATACCAGCCACCCGCCGAAGATGTCGCCGTTGGCGTTGGTGTCGGCGGGCATCGCTATCGCCCGTATCACGATGTCGCCGTGCGGCACGGTCGGTGGGGGGGAATCAGCCATATCGGGTGGAGGCTGCCCCGGCCGCCGCCGTCAGGCAAGCCGTTGCGGAGGAGGACGGGGGGCCCACCTCGGCAGCCTTTTTTCGCCGTAGGCGGCGATGCCCTCCGCGGCCTCCTCCGAGTCTCGCGCGTCGAGGTGGGCCCCGAGCGCGCTGTCCAGGTCCGCCCGCACCGGGCGGTGCCAGAGCTCGGCGAGGAGCGCCTTCGTCCGGGAGACCGCCTTTGGGCCGCCCTGGCGCACGGCGTCCGCAAGCCCCCTCGCCTGCGCGAGCGCCGCCTCGGGCGTCGGCGCGACGCGGTTCACGAGCCCGATCTCGAGGGCGCGCCCGGCCGAGAACATCTCGCCTGTCAGCAGTATCTCGCGGGCGTCGCGCTCGCGGATCTGGCGGCGCAGGAAGGTCATCACGAGCCCCGCCACGAGCCCCCGCCTGGGCTCCGGATAGCCCAGCTTTGTCTCGGCCGAGGCCACGGCCATGTCGCAGGCGGTCATGAGGCCGGCGCCCCCGGCGACGGCCGCGCCGTGGACAACGGCAATGGTCACGAGCCGCGTGCCGCTCAGCGCGAGCAGCGACTCGGCGACGAGCTCGGCCGAGCGGCGGCCGCGCGCGCCGTCGGCCGCCTCGGTGAGGTCGAGCCCGGCGCAGAAGGCCGGCCCCGCGCCGCGCAGGATGAGGATGCGCTGCGCCGGATCCCCCTCGGCGGCGGCGATCGCCGCGACCAGCTGCTCAAGCAGGCCGATGCTGAGCGCGTTGCGCTTGTCCGGCCGGTTGAGCGTGAGCACCGTGGTGTCGGGGCCGTCGGCCTCGGCAAGGATGAGCTGGGGGGTGGAATTCATTCTTTTGCGGGGAAGTCGACCGGGAGCTCGAGGATCGCCATGCCCAGGGCCTTGCCCTGCGCGTCGATCCGCAGCGAGCGGCTCCCGCCCCCGGCCAGGACGCCGGCCAGGACGAAATTGAGCGCCTCGAGGTTCGGGACGTCGTAGCGCGTGACCCGCCCCACGCCGAGCGGCCTGAAATAGGCCTCGACCACCGCCTCGGTGAGATGCTCGCGCATCCAGCCGTAGGCGGCCGTTGTCCGGCCGAAGACCGCGATGTTGGCCGAGGAGCCCTTGTCGCCGCTTCGCGCGAACGCGATGTCGCGAAGGGGGATCATGGCCGGGCCCCCTCGAGAATCCTGAAGGACGGCGCGACAGCCGACCTGGCGACAAGCGTCGGCCAATAGCCGAAGATGGGCAGCACCCTGGGCCGCCCGCCGGCATAGCCCGTCACGCCCTGGGGGCCGCAGGTGACGAGCGGGGCGATCTCCCTTGCGAAGCGCTCGACGGGCTCCTTGGTGTCGGCGGCCACGCTCAGGCGCAGCACGGTCTCGACCAGGTGCGTGTCGCTCATGCGGCTCGCTATGCCGCGCACGCTGGCTCCCGTGCCGAGGCATTCGACCAGGCTCTCCCGGAAGACGCAGCCCGCGCGCTGCAGGCGCTGGAGCACGCCCTCGCCCGCCCGGCGCGCCTTCTTGACGGCGTCGTGCCCGAAGACCGTGATCATCCCGTGGGCCTTGTAGCCGTCGCGGTAGGTCGCGCTGACCTTGTACGTGCCGGTGGGGGCGCGGCCGGCCGCGCCCGAGACGCGGACCCGGTCGGCTCCGGCGGATTCGAGCCTGAGCGTGAGGAACGAGACCGCCGCGTCCGGCGAGAGATAGTTGGCCGGGTCGCCGATCTCATAGAGGAGCTGCTCCTTCACCGTCTGCACGGTGACGGCCCCGCCGGTTCCCGCGGCCTTGGTGACGACGCAGGAGCCGTCCGGTGAGACCTCGACGACCGGGAAGCCGATCGAGAGGTTGTCGGGCAGGTCGAGCCAGTCGGTCGAGAACCCGCCGCAGGCCTGCGTGCCGCACTCGATGAGGTGGCCGGCGACCGTGGCGCCGGCGAGTCGGTCGTGGTCCGACAGCGCCCAGCCGAACCGGGCGACGCACGGGCCGACCGTGAGCGACGGGTCGGCGACGCGGCCGGTGACGACGATGTCGGCGCCCGCGCGCAGCGCGTCGGCGATCGCGCCGGCCCCGAGGTAGGCGCTGGCCGTGACGAGGCGCGGGGCCACGTCAGAGAGCGGGGCGCCCGTCTCCAGGTTCGCGAAGTCGCCCGCGCCGGACCTGAGGGCCGCCAGCACATCGTCGCCGGCCACGGCGGCAACCCGCAGGTGCCCGAGATTCGCGGCGCGAAGCACGTCGGCGCAGGCCTGGGCGCAGGCCCCGGGGTCGAGGCCGCCCGCGTTCGTGACGATCCTCGTCCTGCCCCCGCCCGACCAGAACGGGCAGAGCGACCTCACCACGTCCACGAAGTCGCGCGCGTAGCCGGCCGCCGGGTCCTTCGCCCGCATGATCGCCATGATGGAAAGCGAGACCTCGGCGAGGTAGTCGAGCGTCAGGTAGTCGAGGTCGGGCTGCGCCGCGACGAGGCCGGCCGCCGCGTCGGGCTGGTCGCCCCAGAATCCCGACGCGTTGGCGATCTTGAGCGGAGGGGCCATCGGCCTAGACCTGCAGCACGCCGGTGTGGAAGCTCGCCTTCGGCGCGGGCCGCGTCGCGCACGCGAGAGCCCGCAGGAGTACGGCGCGCGTCTCACCGGGCTGGATGATGGCGTCCACCCACCCCCGCGCGGCGCCGTAGCGGATGTCGGCCTGGTCGACGTAGTCCTGCTTCACGCGCTCGCGCAGCGCGGCCAGCTCCTCCGGCGCGCGGTCCTTGGCGTTGCGGGTCAGGATCTTGAACACGACGTCGCTCGCCTGGGCGGCCCCCATGACGGCGTAGCGCGCGCTCGGCCACGCGAAGATGAAGCGCGGGTCGAAGGCCTTGCCGCACAGCGCGTAGTTTCCCGCCCCGTAGCTTCCGCCGATGACGACCGTGATCTTCGGCACCGTTGAGTTGCTGACGGCGTTCACGAGCTTCGCGCCGTTGCGGATGATGCCGCTCTGCTCGGCGTCCTTGCCGACCATGAAGCCCGAGACGTCCTGGAAGAAGAGGATCGGCAGGCGCGTCTGGTTGCAGTCCATGACGAAACGCGCGGCCTTGTCGGCGCCGTCGGCGTAGATGACGCCGGGCATCTGCAGGCCGGTGGTCTTCGACTGCACGCGGACCCGCTGGCTTGCGACGATGCCGATCGCGCGCCCGCCGAGGCGCGCGTAGGCGCAGACGAGGGTCTTGCCGTAGTCGGCCTTGTACTCGTCGATGGAGCCGGCATCGACGATGCACTTGAGGACATCGCGCGCGTCGTAGTCCCTGCGGCTGTCGAGGCTGACGAGCCCGTACAGGTCCGCCGGGGGCCGCTCGGTCGAGGCCGGATCGCCGGCCGGGGACGGCTCCGCCTCGGCCGGCAGCAAGCCGACCAGCGATCGCAGCCGGGCGAGGCACGCCACGTCGTCCTTCTCCCGGAAATCAATCGTGCCGGAAATCTCCGCGTGCATCGCCGCCCCTCCCAGCGCCTCGCTGTCCGTGTCCTGGCCGATCGCGGCCTTCACGAGCGACGGGCCGGCCAGGTAGAGGCCGCTGCCCTCGGTCATCAGGATCTTGTCGCAGAGCACGGGCAGGTAGGCGCCGCCGGCGACGCAGTTTCCCATGATGGCGGCGAACTGCGGGAGGCCGGCGGCCGAGAGGACGGCGTTGTTCCGGAAGATCCGGCCAAAGTCGTCCTCGTCGGGGAATATCTCGTCCTGCATCGGCAGGAACACCCCGGAGGAATCGACCAGGTAGACGAGCGGCAGCCCGCACTCGAACGCGATCCTCTGCGCGCGCAGGACCTTCTTGCAGGTCATCGGGACAAACGCGCCCGCCTTCACGGTCGCATCGTTGGCGACGACCATGACGGAGCGGCCGGACACGCGGCCGATGCCGGTGACGACGCCGGCGGCGGTGAACGAGCCCCACTCCCGGTACATCCCGTGCGCGGCCCAGAGGCCGATCTCCAGGAAGTCGGCGGGATCGTCCAGGAGCGCGCCGATGCGCTCGCGCGCAAAGAGCCTGCCGAGCTTGTGCTGGCGCTCGAGCCCGGCCGCGCCGCCGCCCTCGCGGAGAACGGCCTCCTCGGCGAGCACGCCGCTGCAGAAATCCTGGAAGGCGCCGGCAGTTTCGGGGGTCTTGGGGGCGGACATGGCGGTGATGTTTTGGGGCGTCAGACCATCGGCCTGAATTTGCCGACGGCGCCGGAAAGGCACGCGGTTATCTGCCCGAGGGAACAGACCTCGACCGTGGACAGCAACTCCGCGAATACATTGCCCTGGGCCCGCGCGACGCTGCCTAGCCGGTGCAGCGCCTCCGGCGCGCGCTTGGCGTTCCTCGCCTTGAACGCACGGAGCCGCTCGACCTGCAGGCGCTGCTTGCGCGGCGAGGTGCGCGCGAGCGCGACCCGCGGCATCGACGCGGCTACGGCATACCGGTTCAGCCCGATGACGGGGCGCTCGCCCGCGTTGATCTGCCCCTCGTACCGGTGGGCGGCCTCCTGTATCTTGCTGCGCTGGTAGCGCTGTTCCATCGCGGGAAGCACGCCGCCCAGCGTGTCGATCTCGCGGAACACGTCGAGGATCGCGCGCTCGACGCGGCGCTCGAGGACGAGGAGCCCGGGCGCCCCGGAGAGGATGTTCATCGTGTGCTTGAAGACGCCCGTCTCCTCGAGGAGGATCGACTGGGCGTGCGAGGCAAGCCGGACGTACTCCTCGGTCGGCGTCGTGAAGGGCTCGTCGGCGCTGTTGCTGTGGCAGGAGTTGGTGCCGTTCAAGTAGGCCAGCATCAGCTCGACGGCGGTGCGCGTCAGGTTGTTCTTGAACTCGGCGGCGATCAGCGAACGCCCGCTCGTCTGCGTGTGGAGCTTGAGGGCCTGGGCCCTCGGCCCCGCCCCGAAGCCGTCGCGCATGCCGATCGCCCAGATGCGCCGGCAGACGCGTCCGAGCACGAGGTATTCGGCGTCGAGGCAGCAGTCCAGGAAGAACGAGAACCTCGGGGCGAACCGGTTCACGTCCAGGCCGCGGGCGCGCAGCATCTCGGCGTAGGCGAAGCCGTTGCTGAGCGTGAACGCGGCCTGCTGCACGGGGGTGGCTCCCGCCTCGGCGATATGGTAGCCGCTGATGCTGATCGGGTACCAGCGGGGCATGTGCGGGATGCACCATTCGACCATGTCGCCCAGGAACCGCAGCGAGGCGTCGATGGGGAATATGACCTCGTTCTGCGCCTGCACCTCCTTGAGCATGTCGGCCTGGATCGTGCCGCGCAGCTGCGGCACGCAGTCGGCGCCGAAGCGGCGCTTCGCGGCGGCGACAAACATCGCCAGGATCGCCGGGGCCGGGGCGTTCATGGTCATCGAGACGGAGGCGTTGGGCGCGACGAGGTCGAAGCCGGCGAAGAGCCGCTCCATGTCGTCGACGGTGTCGATGGCGACGCCCCCCTCCCCGACCTTGCCGAGGACGCCCTCGTGGTCGCTGTCGAGCCCGTAGAGCGTGGGACCGTCGAACGCCGTCGACAGGCGCGTGCTCGCCTGGTGTCCGGCGAGGTAGTGAAAGCGGTGGTTCGTGTCCTCGGCGAGCCCGAGGCCGGCAAACAGCCTCATGGGCTCCTCGCCGCCGCCCTGGCGGTCGAGGTACATCTCGCGGTACGCCCCGTTTGCAAACGGGAATTCGCCGGGGAGTCCCTGGCCGAGGAGGTACTCGGCGATCGCCCCGGGCTCGTCGGTCTGCGGCAGCGCCAGCCGCGGGAGCGGCGTCCCGGTGGGCGACACGGTCTGCTCCACCGACGCCTGGATCCCGGCCCACTTCGCCCTCAGCTCCGCGCCGAACGCCTCATCGGCGCGGGCCCGGGCGACCTCGCCGGCGACGTAGCCGTTGTAGGCCTCGACCGCTTCGGCGACTTTGCCAATGGAGGACATGGGGGGGTGGCGGGCTCCGCCTACCGGGCGAAGGAGGCGACCGTCTCCAGGCCGGCGAGCTGCGCGATCGCGCCATAGAGGCGGTCGACACCCGTGTCATGGTGGCGCGCGGCGACCGTCTCGTAGAGCGGCTGGCCCTTGCCGTTCGAGGCGAGGCGCTCGGCGATCTCCGCGCGGGCCGTGTGGGCCGCCGGGTGGTCGCACTTGTTGAGGGCGACCAGGTCGGCTCCGTTGAGCATGCCGATCTTCTGGAGCTGGATTCGGCCCCCGTAGTGGGGGGGCAGGACGAAGAGAACGGCGTCGGCCAGGCGCGGCCCGCGCCCGAACACCCCGAACGGGTCGCTTTCCTGGCCGATGCCGACCGACTCGACAAACGCCAGGTCGAAGTCGCCGCCCGCCCGCAGGGAGGCGATCGCCGAGGGCGCGGCCGCGGAGAGGCCGCTCAGGCTGCCGCGCGTGGCCATCGAGCGGAAGAACACGCGGTCGTCCTGGGAGTAGATGGCCGACACGCGGTCGCCCAGGACCGCCCCCCCGGTGCCGGGGTGCGACGGGTCGTTCGCAAGGATGGCGAGCCGGCCCCCGGGGCGGCGCCGGAGGAAGCGCGAGGTGAGCTCGTCTATGAGCGTGGACTTTCCCGCGCCACCCGGGCCGGCGACGCCGACGACGAAGGTCCCACCCGCGGCCCCGGCCTTCCTCGCATGGCCCGGCCCTCCGGGGAGCCGCGCGCCCTCGGCGAGCGTGATCGCCCGGCCGAGGGCGCGGTCGCCCCGCAGGCGGGCGTTCGGCCTAAGCTCGCGCGCATACGAGCGCTTGATCGCAGCCATGATCTCCTCGAGCGGCGTTCCCGCAAAGAAGATCCGGTCCACCCCGTCCCGCCTCATCGCCCGCTCGTCGGCGGGTGTGATCGTCCCGCCGCCGCCGCCGAAGAGGGGGATGTCGGCCGCCCCCCGGGCGCGAAGCTGCGCGAGCACCTCGCCGAAAAAGACGCGGTGGCCCCCGTTGTAGCTGCTAAGGCCTACGGCGTGCACGTCCTCCTGCACCGCCGCGCGCGCGATGGCGCCCGCGGCGCAATGGTAGCCGAGGTAGATCACCTCGACGCCGTGCCGCGCGAGCTCGAGGTTGATCGTGACGACGGCGCTGTCATGCCCGTCGCAGATCGGCACCGCGGTGAGGAGCCGCAGGGGCGAGGGTTGCGCGCGGCGGCGGGCGCCGGTTGGGGTTGACGCAACGACCATGACGACACGCTAGGCCACCAGGCCCCGGGGGCAAACCGCAAACCCGCGGGCGCGAGCCCGGGGCCGCATAGTGCGGGCCGTTACCCCCAGGATCAGCCGCCGTGATAGTGCGGGCCGGGCGGGAGCTCCTTCTTGCGGTGGCTAGGGCGCCGGGCCATTCTTCGGGCAGGCAAAACCCCGCCGCGGCGCGCCCGCGTTCACCCAACCCCGACCCACCCTTCCCATGATCGACCTACTGCTCGAGGAGCATTCGCTTTGGCGCGGCCAGGTGTCGCCGGCCGAGGCCGCGTTTCTGAAAGATGTCGCCGCATTCGCGGCCGCCGAGGTCGCGCCCTATGCCGATGAATGGGAGCGCGCCGAGGAGCTCCCGAGGTCGGTGTTCAGGAAGGCCGGGCGCCTCGGCCTGATGGGAGTGACCGTCCCCAAGAGGCTGGGCGGCCGGGACTTCGGCTATGCGACCTACGCACTGGCGATCCGCGAGATCGCCAAGCACATGGGCGCCCTCGCGATTGACATTGCCGCGCACAACGCGCTGGCCGTCGGACACATCCTTTCCCAGGGCACGCGGGCCCAGCACCGGAAGGTTTTCCCAAGGCTGGTCAACGGCGACTGGATCGGAGCCTGGGCGCTCACGGAGCCGGAGGCCGGCAGCGACAGCGGCGGCGTGCAGACGACCGCGGTCGAGAGGGCGAAGGGCGCCTGGGAGCTCAACGGCTTCAAGCGGTTCATCACGCTCGGCCGCAAGGCCGACGCCCTCGTGGTCATGGCCGCGAGCGGCGTGAACGAGAAGGGCCGCAAGGAGATCAGCGCGTTTCTGGTCGAGAAGTCGCAGATCAGGCCGGTGCGCAAGGTGCCGACGTGCGGCCTTCGCGCGAGCGAGACCTCCGAGTTCCGCCTCGTCAAGGCGCGCGGCGAGCTGCTCGGCGAGCGCGGCTCCGGGCAGGCGGCCGCCCTCGCGTGCCTCGACAAGGGCCGGATCGGCGTCGCCGCGGTCTCGCTCGGCCTGGCGCGGGCCGCGCTTGACGCCGCGCTCAGGCACTCGGTGACGCGCAGGCAGTTCGGCAAGCGCCTGGCCGACTTCCAGGCGATCCAGTTCATGCTCGCGGATTCCGAGGTGGAGCTGCGCGCCGCGGAACTTCTCGTGCTCGATGCGGCGATCATAGCGACGAAGGGCGGCCGGCACACGAAGCAGTCCGCGGTGGCCAAGCTGTACGCATCCGAGGCCGCGTCGCGCATCTGCAACCGCTCCCTGCAGATCCACGGCGGCTACGGGTACACGCGCGACATTCCGATCGAGCGCTACTGGCGCGACGCGCGCCTGAGCGAGATCGGGGAGGGCTCGTCCGAGGTGCAGAGGATCGTGATCAGCCGCGCGCTCCTCAAGTCGGTCGACGAGACGCTCGCCAGCGCCCGCTGACCCGGGACCCGCTCAGGCCGCGGGCCTCAGCGAGCGCTCGCGCAGGGCATCGTAGATCGGCGTGTCGCCCATGGCCTCGGCGATGCCGTAGGCGACAAGGCTGCTGACAAGGAGCGGCAGCATGAAGTCGTATTTCCCTGTGAGCTCGATCATGAGGACGATGCCGGTCAGCGGCGCGCGCACGATCGCGGTGAAGAGGGCGCCCATGCCGATGACCGCGAAGGTCTGCGGGAACTCGGCCCAGCCCGGGGCAACGGCGTGGGCGGCGGTGCCCACCGCGAGCCCCCCCAGGGACCCGAGGACAAGCAGCGGGGCGAAAATGCCGCCGGCGGCGCCGGAGCCGTAGCTGACCATCGTCAACAGGAACCGGGCGGCGAGCAGCACGAGGACCCATCGGATCGCGATTTCCCCCGCCAGCGCCCTCTCGGAAAGAATCGAGCCCGAGCCGCTCACACCCGGATAGATCCAGGCGGCAAAGCCGATCACCAGGCCCGCCCCCGCGCCGACCGCAAACGGCGGAAAGCGCTTGAGCCGGTCAAATAAGTCCAGGCTCGCGAGCAGCGAGCGGTTGAAGACCACCCCGCCGAATCCCGCGACGACCCCAAGGATGGCGGCCACCGGCAGGGCGTGAAGCGACGGCGGCGGCGCCCCGTGAAGCATGAAGACAGGGGTCTCCCCGGTGACGACCCGGCAGACGACGTCGGCGGTGACCGCCGCGAGGAACGACGCCACAAACACGACCGGCGTGAAACTTCCGGTCAGCTCCTCGAGCGCGAATATGAGCCCGGCCAAGGGGGCGTTGAAGGCCGCCGCGAGGCCGGCGGCCGCGCCGGCGGTGATCAGCGCCTTCCGCTCGCCCTCCCCCTGCTTGACCCTGAACCATGTCGAAACCATGAGCCCGGTCGCCCCCCCCATCTGGACGGTCGGGCCCTCGCGCCCGAGGGTGAGCCCCCCGCCGATCCCCGCGATCCCGGCCAGGAATTTAACGGGCAGGACCCGCTTCCAGCGCAGCTCGGCCTCGCCCATGACCACGGATTTCAGTTGCGGGATACCGCTCCCCGCCGTCTCGGGCGAGAAGCGCCGGACCAGCCAGAGCCCAAGCCCGCTGCCGCAGGCGCCGCACGCGAGCGCCGCGGCGAGGCCCCAAGCAGGCGAAAGCCTTTGGATCCATTCGATCCGGCCGAGCTCGCAGCGCTGCAGCGCCATCCGGAAGAAGGAGGCTATCAATCCAGCCACCAGGCCGACAACGAGGGCCTTGGGGAGAATATGGCGCCGCTTCACCTCGACGGATTGAAGGCCGGATGCGGTCACGTCGATTTCGCTCATGAAAGGCCCCTTGTTTTGGCCCATATGGGCGATGGGTCAATGCATTGCCGCCGGACACACGGCCCGGTTGGATCCGGCCGGAGGGCCGCCCTTCGACCAGACTCCATGGCGCACAATCTGCTCTCGTGAGCCCCTATGCACAAACCCTCCCCTCTTGCCTTGCTGTGCCTGGCCGCGGCCTTGGCGTTGCCCCGTGAAACCCGGGCCGAGCCCATCCGGCCCAAGGTGCTGATCCTCGCGACCTTCGAGGTGGGTGCGGACACCGGCGACAGGCCGGGCGAGCTCCAGTACTGGGTCGAGCGCGAGAATCTCACGGGCACACTCGAGGTGCCCGGTCTTCTGCACCCGCTTCGATTCAATGAGTCCGGTGTCTATGCGATGGTCACGGGGACATGCAACCGGAGCGGCCTGGCGATGATGCTGGTCGGGCTGGATCCACGTCTCGACCTCCGGAAGACCTATTTCATGATGGCCGGAATCGCGGGCGTTGACGCAAACCGCGCAAGCGTCGGCAGCGCGGCCTGGGCGCAATGGGTCGTCGATGGAGACAACGTCAACGAGATCGACGGCCACGATACGCCTGCCGATTGGCCGTACGGGATCATTCCCTACGGGTCTTCGCATCCCGACGAGGTTCCAGGCAGCCGGGATTGGAGCCAGAAGCCCATGGCGTTCCAGCTCGACCCGGGCCTCGTCGCCTGGGCCTACCGGCTGTCCAGGGACGTCCGCCTCGACGACACCCCCGATCTCAGCAGGTACCGGGCCTCATACGTCGGCCACCCCAACGCGCAGCGCCCGCCTTTCGTGCTCCTGGGTGACACGCTCGGCACCGCCCGCTACTGGCACGGGCCGGCGCTCACCCGCTGGGCCGAGCACTGGTGCGAGATCTACACCGGCGGAAAGGCCAACTTCGTCATGACCGAATGCGAGGACCAGAGCATCGCCTATGCGCTTTACCTTCTCGGGCGCGCGCAGCGCGTCGACACGCGCCGCTACCTGGTGCTGCGCACCGCGAGCAACTACTCGGAGCCTCCGCCGGGCACGACCCTGGTCCAGAATCTCCTCTCGGGGGAATCGGGGGGCACCGTCCTCGCAGCCGAATCGGCCTACCGGGTGGGTTCGCCCGTGGTCCATGCCCTCGTCAAGCACTGGGACATGTACGAGTCCAAGCTGCCGGACGCCGACTCTCCGTAAGGAGTCGGCGTGCCGATCCGGCAATGTTGATTTCGGGCACGGAGGCTCGACGGGCCTCCTTGCGCGGGATTGCAGGGTAAAACATCCCGGCCCTTACATTTCGGTCGGTATGTGCGGGTCGATGACGCCCACGCGGCCCGTTTCCAGGCACTGAATGATGACCGCGTATTTGCTCAAGTCCTTGGACTTGAATTTTGAGCTGAACGTGAAATACATCGCGCTCTCAAAGAAATAGGCCTTCACCTCCTTGAGGTCCCTCTGCGCGATTTTGATGTCGGCATTCTTGCTGTCTTTTTTCCTGGGTACGAACGCGATCCCAATCGGGATATAATTCCTGGGAGGGCCCTTGCGAACTTCCTTGTCGCCGATTGTGAGCCTGACCGTAATCGGGACTCCCTTATTGAATTTTAGCACCGAATATAGGCTGAACTTGCCCGAATTCTTTCCCGTCGGGTCTATCTTTTCCCCGTTGATCACCATCCTATACGGGGTCAGGGCGATATCGCTTTTGGTTGTTCCCTTCCAACTGGGGGCTTCTTCCGGTGGCTGGAGGACGTTCCTGAATTGGATCACGTTTAACTTAACGTCATCAGATACCGGGGCTTTGCTCAGGGCGGAATGCAACGCTCTGTCTTTCTTGACCTGATCGACGTACGATTGATTCACGCTCTTTTTCAACGTGGCCCTTTCTGGGGGCGTCAGGGCTAGGGCTTCTATTATGTTCATATGCTGGACTTTCCTTTTGTTGTTATGGGTTGGGGTTCGAAGTTCTCGCGTCGGGCCGTTCCAGTTCAGGCCATGGATCAAGGGGGACGTAACCAAGCCCGGTGAGCTTGGAGATCGTGTCGCGCGCCTCCTTGGTGTGCCCAGTAAATGCCGCAACGCGCGCCGCGGGATCGAGCAGCCGCCAATCGCGCGTCCCGTGCATCCGCGGCGCAAGAATCTCCGCCGCGTGCTGCCAATGGCCTTGAGCCGCGGCCGTGTCGCCGGCCTGGGCCGCAATCTCGCCCGCCACCTCGTAGGCCTTTGCGCACTCTCCGAAATCGGCATTGATTGCGCGTCCTTGGCGTATGAGCTTTTCCACCAGCTCGACGGCTCGCGCCGCAGCAGCCGCGGCGGCCCTTGGATCGGAGGAGGCGCGCAGCTGCGCCTCGAGCCGCCACGTCGTCGCCAGCCACAGGTCGAACCTGCGATTCGAGGGCTCCGACACCCTGAGGTACTCAAGCTGGGGTCGGATCTCCTCGAGCAGCTGGGCCGCCATGACTGGATCGCCGTTCTTTCGGGCCAGAGTCGCATCGATCAGCTGCGTATTGAGCGAGATGGCCTGCCAATGGAGATTGAACGGATCGTGTGCCACGAGCACATCGATCAACCCGCGCGCCTCCTTCATCCGTTCCCCGGCGGCCGCAAGCTGTCCCGTGTCGGTATCGACGAGCGCCTCATGCTCCAGCGCGCCGTCGGCCAACTCCTTCCTCCACTGCGGATTGGCCGGTTCCTTTGAGATGAGCTGCTTGACCAGCGTCTTCTGAATCGAGAACTGCTTCAATGCGTCGGCGAACTCGCCCTGCTGCTCGTCGACGTTCCCGAGCGCGGCATCCGCATCCGAAACACCGTCGAGTATATCTAGATCGCCGGGATTTTGTTGGAGCAGGCCTTCAAGCATCGAAAGCGCCGCGAGAAATCCCGTGCGGGCGCCGTCAAGGTCGCCCCGGTCGACGCAGAGTGTGGCGAGATTGTGCTGGCTGTAGGCAAGCTCGCTGCGCCAGTCCGGCCGCGACGGGTCGAGCGCCACGAGCCCCGCGCATGTGTCGTGATAGCGTGTCAACCAGACCTCGGCGGCGGAATATTCACCGCGCCTCTCATCGAGATAACCGATGAAATATTCCGCCTGGCCGCGGTCAAAGAGCACGTCCCCGTCCCGGGGATGCCGCGCCGCAAGCGACACCGCGCGGGAGTAGGCCTCCGAGAACGCCGCGGCAGCCTCGTCATAGCGCGCCTGATCCATCCGGATCCCGCCGATCTGCGTCAACGCCTTAGAATAGCGGGCAAGCTCCGTGTCGCTCAGGTCACGCGAGTCCCGCGAAGCGAAATAGGCCGTCGCCTTGTCGCCGATCGACTCGAGCGCGTCGAGCCGGCCCACCTTGGAGACCTGCGCACGCAGGTCGCCCAGCATGAAGGTGAGCATGTCCTCCGCCCGGCTGCGCTCCGAGGCTGCAATCCGCTCGGCGCGCGTGGCGCGCACCGCCTCCCAGGTGCTCGCGACCAGGCCCAGCACCAGGACGGCGGCGACCGTGCCGATTGCGGCGAACAGCAGCTTGTTCCTGCGGACGAGCCTCCGCAGGACGTAGGTCGTGCTCGGCGGCCGCGCGGAGACCGGCTCATTGTCGAGGTGGCGCTGGATATCGCGGGCCAGGCCGCTCGCCGCCTCGTAGCGGCGCGTGCGGTCCTTCTCCAGGCAGCGCATCACGATCCAGTCGAGGTCGCCGTACACCAGCAGCGGGAGCTTGGACGCCTCCGTGTTCCGCTGCCGCGCGACGGTGACGCGGTCCTCCTTTGACATCGTCTGCAGGAGGTGGGACGGGCGCGGCGGATCGACGTCGCGGATCGTGCGCCTCATAGCCTCCAGGCCGGACTTTGCCAGCGCCCCGGCATCGAACGGCGGCTGGCCTGTCAGCAGCTCGTAGAGGAGCACGCCCAGGCTGTAGATGTCGCTACGCGTGTCGACGTCGAGCCCGCTCATCTCCATCTGCTCCGGGCTCGTGTAGGCCGGCGTGCCTATGAAGGCGTGGAACTGCGTGAAGAGCGTCTTCTCCGTCAGCCGCGATTTCACGGCCTTGGCGATGCCGAAGTCGATCACCTTGGGCACCGGCACCCCGTCGTGGAGGGTGACAAGGATGTTCGACGGCTTCAGGTCGCGGTGGATCACGCCCTTCTGGTGGGCATGCTGCACCGCATGGCACACCATCATGAACAGCCGCAGCCGTTCCTCGACGGGCAGCCGGTTCTCGTCGCAATATTTCGTGATCGCGACCCCGCGCACCAGCTCCATTGCGAAGTACGGACGGCCGGCTTCCGTCGCGCCGGCATCGAACACGTGAGCGATGTTGGGGTGCTCCATCAGCGCCAGCGCCTGCCTCTCGGCCTCGAACCGCGCGATCACCTCCCTCGTGTCCATCCCCGCCTTGATGATCTTCAGCGCCACCCGCCGCCTGATCGGCTCGTCCTGCTCGGCCATCCACACGACGCCGAAACCGCCCCGCCCGATCTCCTGCAGCAGCTTGTACGGCCCGATGCGCGCGCCGCGGACCTCGGATGGCGCGGCATCGAGCGCCAGATTGAAAGCCTCCACCAGGGAATCCGGCGAGAGTTCCCCCTCCGAGCCGACCCGCGGCGAATCCGGGGCGGCGTCGAGCGCGGCCACGATCTCCGGCAGCCGCTCGAACAGCAAAGGATCATCGGCGCACGCGCGCTCCAAGGCGGCCTCGCGTTCAGAGGCCGGAAGGGCGAGCAGGCGCGCGATCAACGAAGCGTCGGAGCCGGAGGGAGTCACAAAGCGTGCTGGAGCGGCTGTTGGCTAGCGGAAGGGCGGCAGGGCAACAAGAGTCAACTGGCAAAACGACGCAGAGAGCCACAGCCTCTCGGCTGCGGCTCCCGGCACCGGAATGGGTGATAGCTGCAAGTGCGTGGCGATCGGAGAACCTGGTATGATCGACCTATCGGGCGCTTACTTGCTCGCGACGTTCCCCGCTGACCGGCCAAGCTTCACGTTCGAGGCGACGATGGCGGCGGCAGGCTCGTTGACGAGCTGCAGGTTGGCCACCTTGTCGTGGGCGAAGGTGATGATCACGATCTCGCACCCAAGCGCGATCTCGGAGTCTGCATTCGCACGGAATCCGGTGTAAACCCAGACGTCGGGCGAAAGCTCCTGGCGGACCTTGTTCCTCATGGCGTACGAGACGTCCCCCCGGGACATGCCGCGCTCGATTTGCACGCCGCCGCCGGACGTGGCGACGAGTGTGTGGATCGAGTACGAGGTCGGGGCTTCGGTCTTGGACGCCGCGAAGAGCGGAACGGAGGCCGAGACGCTGAGCGTCGCGGCGATGATGAGAGCTGAGACAGGGCGCATGTTCATTTTCGTGTGGAGTTGAGTGTTGTTGTTTTAACGGTCTCGATCGTTCGCGTTGCCCCGCTGCTGCGAGGTTCGGCTGGGACCGATTCCGTCACTGGCTACTACCGGCTTCCCGGGGCGATATCACAGGCCAGGGGCGATTTTCCCAAAATTCACAATCGCCGGGCCGCGACCACACGGCCTGCGAGGCCACCGGGCTCCGTGTCAGCGCCCCTTGATACAGCCCCGCCCGGGAGCGCGCCCCACGAAGCAGGGTCGCGCGCGCGATGCCGCCAATGAAGGCCTTCCGAAGGCCGCCCCGCTTACCCGGAGCCGGCCGACGCGTTGATCAGGTAGCGGAGCTCGCCGTCCACTTCAGACTCGTCGGCGACGGTCTGCAGGACCTCGAGTCGCAGGCGCTCTCCCAGGCGCTGGCGCAGGCGCTGCAACGCGACGGTGAAGGCGTGAGCCTTCAAGCCGAGCCGTCCGGCCTTCTGGGCAAGCGATTCCGGGCTGGAGTTTCCCCAGACAAGCGGCCTGAGCGCGGCGAAAAGCTCCCCCCGGTTGGTCTTCTCATACTCGGCGCGCAGCCCCTCGATGGCCCGGTAGATCATATCGAGCGCATAATTGCGGTCGAACGCCTGCTCGGGCGTCAGCCCCGGGTCCGCCGGCTCGCGGGAGAAGCGCTCCCCGGCCGTGTCGAATTCGAGCGGAAGCGGGGCCTGGCCGCCGCCCCGCTTGGCCGCTTGCCCGCGCTGCCATTCGTTGACCAGGAAATTGCGCAGCGAGGTCAGCAGGAACGTGCGAAAGCGCCCGCGTTCCGGCCTGGCGCGCGCCACGCCGTCCGATGCGAGCAGCCGGGCAAGAAACGCCTGCGTGCAGTCCTCGGCCTCGTGATGGGTCCGCCCCTGGCGGCGGATGAACGTGTACAGCGGATACCAGTACTGGCGGCAGAGGGATTCCAGGGCCCCGTGCGCCTCGGAATCGGAGCCCTCGCCGGCATGCAGGACCATCGACCACTGGGTCGACGGAAACGCGCTGCGCGGGGGAGGTGGCGCGGACGCTTCCGATGATGTTTCCTGGGACATGGCCTCAGCTGGTGTCACGGAAGGTGTAATCCACGGGCGGCCCGAGTCACGACGCAAATTGGAGCCCCGCGGAGCGCGGTGATCGGTTCCTGCCCGGCCATCCACAGCGCGTCTATGCGGCCCCGGCGAAGGTCCTTCGCCAACCTGCGGGCATCCTTGGCCAGCGCCATAGACTCGCGTCCATGGTGTCCGCCGGACGCCTCCCACTGGGGAATTTCCGCGGTGGCAACCGGCATTTCATCTAAGATGGAGAAGATCACGGTATGTGTTTGGATGAGGGCACCGGCCGTTCGCCCAGTCCCGTTCACTGCGGTCCTGGGCGGCGACCTGTGGCGCCAAGGGGTGCTACAGGTTTCCCCGGGGGATATCACAGGCCGCGCGCGATTTCCCCCCAATGCCTCCCGGCTTCGCCTCCGCGACGAGGCCGGCGGGACGACCTAGCCGCCGGAAAGAATCTTGCGCACCGCATCGGCGCGCGCCGGATTGCGCTTCCCGAGCATCGCGAGGGTCTCCTCGCCGCCTATCCCGAGCGTCGCGCCGGCATTCACCAGGATCCTGACCGAGTCCAGGGGCACGTTGTCATCGTTGACCGCGCTCCAGAGCGCACCCCCGCCCCACCTGGTGTTCGCCGGGTTTGGACCCGCGCCGTGATCGAGCAGCATTCGCAAGATGTCCGGTGCACCGAGCGCCATCTCAAGCGGCGTCCGGTTCCCCGGGCCGGCGAGATTGGGGTCGGCCCCGTGGGCGAGGAGCACCTGCACCTTGGCGGCGTCGAGGCTGACGAGGACCGCCTGGAGCGGCGAGATGGCACCGACAAAGTTCACATTACCCCCGGCGGCAAGGTGGGCCTCGATCTCGGCGACCGTGTGGCTGCGGTGCCAGAAGATGCTGTCCTGCGCCTCATGCGACTGGTCCAGCTGCCCGAACTCCTCCATGACCTCGACGCAGCGCTGGTAGTCGGGCGCGTAGGGAAGCCGGCGCAGCTGCTCGGGCGGCGGCCGCTCGGGCGGCTCAAGGTCGGTGACCATGCTGACGGAAACTGCGGCCGCATGCGGGTCGCGCACACCCAGTTGAAGGAGCTTGCGCACGGACTCTGCGGCGCCCCACCGGACCGCGGAGGTGAGCGGCGTCCAGCCATTTTGCGCCCGCCGGTTCGGATCGCATCCCTTGTCGCATACCAGCTGGATCATGTCCGGGTCGTTCGAGCGGGCGGCCGCGAACACGAGGGTGTAGCCCTCGGCTGTCCGCAGGGGATCGGCCCCGAGCGCCATGAGCTTGGTCGCGAGGTCGGGCATGTCCTCCAGGACCGCGCGGAAGAGCGGGTTTCCATTCTCCCGCGACGGGTCCGGCAGCAGGCTCGCCCCGAGTTCGACGAGGCGCAGGGCGAGTTTCGGGTCGCGCGCGCCGTCGATCGCCTCCTCCAGCGGTGACGCCACCGAGCCACCGCGGCCGTTGGGGCTCGCGCCATGGCGGACAAGCGCCTCGACGATCTCCGCGTCGTCCCCGTGCGCCGCGTAGCAGAGGGGCGTTGAGCCATTGTAATCCGTGGCGTCCACGGGGTCTCCGGCGTCGATGAGCCGGCCGGCAAAGGCGGTCTCCTTCTCCTCGATCGCGAACATGAGCGCCGTCTCTCCCATGAACCCCCGGAAGAGGAGGGCCCCCGGCGCGGCGAGCGCGGATTCAAACGCGGGTGAATCCCGGGCCGCGATGGCTGTGAACAGGGCGATTCCCGCGTCGCCGCCGCCGCCCCTCCGAATCGGGACATGCTTCAGTTCCGCGTGGACAAAGAGCGCGCGCACGGCGGGTTCCGTGGCATACCTGTCCAGGCGCGCGTTCGACAGGGCGCTCCCGATGTTCTTCAGGTCCTTGTCGAGCATGATGCGCGAACCTTCCAGCCAGTTCGTCTTCGCTGCGAGGCCGAGCGCGGAATTGGCGTAGGGGTCCCGCGCGACCCACTGCTGGAAGTTCGCCGCCTTCATCTGCGTGAGCGCGGTCGTCTCGATAAGCGACGTGGAGTTGCAGCCCAGTTCGAGGAGGACCTCGAGGACCGCGGCATCCCTGTAGTGAACCGCGTAATAGAGCGGCTGCTTTTCGTCCTGAAGGATGGGGCCCCCTGCGCGGCCCCCCGCGCCGAGGACCTGACGCAGGGCTCCCGAGGCCCTCCGCATGGCGAGCGTGTGAATCACCCGGCCCGCCGCCGCTCCATCGGCGCCGAACCGCACACCCTTCTGAAGGAGGAGGTCGGTCAGGTCCTGCCGCCCCGCGGCGATCGCGGCGGCGAGGGCGAGACGCCCGGGCGTATCCGGCGAGAAGGTGTCCGATATCGACGCGTAGGCCCGTATGGGCCACGGGGCCGCCGGATTGTAGCCGCTGTCGAGGATGAAATAGGCGGCCGGCCACTGTTCGCCCCGGACGGCGTCGAAAAAGGCGCTGCCGCCGTAGGCGACCGGCACGCCCTCCTTGAACAGCGCGTCTATCGACGCGACGTCGCCCCTCCTCCCGAAGTCCCCGAGCGTCCAGGAGCCGACCTTGGGGTCCATGTACTTCGGCATCGCGCTCGATCGCCGCAGCGCGGGCGCAGGCGCGGGCTCGGGCGCAGCTTCAACGGTGTCCGCCTTCGCCTTGAGCGCCTCGGCAATCTCGGGCGGGTAGCCCTGCGATCCCACGGTCGCCGCTTCCTGCCGCAGCCACGCGATGGCCTGCGCCCGCTGCTCCGCGGGAAGCGATTCGAGTGGCGGGTTGAAGAGCGCGATCTGCTGATCCAGCGGCCCAGCAAGGAGGGATGCACTCATGGCCGGGGCCCACGTCCATCCCGTGGCGTGGCTTTCGAGGAAGAGCACCGCCCGCTTCCGGAGGCCGTCGGCATCCGCGCGCAGGGCGGCGATCCGTCCGAGCGCGGCCTGGATCGGGGCCGCCATCGCCGCTGCGGACGGGGCAGCCCTCATGTTTGCCAGGCTCCGCTCCTCCATCGAAATGAGCACAAGCTTGTCGGCGGCGGGCGATCCCGGCGCGGCCTCGGACCGCTCCGCCTGCGCGAGCTCGTCCGGGGACAGGGCGTCGAAGGAGTCGGCGTCGGCCTGTTTGCCTTCATCGATGAGTTCCGCGCGCAACGGCGCTTCGAGCGCCTCGAGGCGGTCCCCCGTCGGATACCACGCGCGGTGGACAAGAAGCGCGACCTTGAGCCTTGGGGCGAGGGCGCTCATCGCCGCGACGCGGTCCGCCTTCGGGAAATCGTTCTCCAGGATCGTGAACAGGAGCGCCGAGGCGCTCCTCCGGTAATTGTCTTCCTGGCCTGGCGCCGCCAGGGCAAGCTCGCGGCACAGCTGCATGACCCCGGTCCTGTAATCGGCCGACAGCCTCTCGAGGACCGCGTCGAGGTTGTGGGAGAGGTAAATGTCGTGGAAATCCTCCTCGATCATTGCGGCCTGCCACTTGAGCCGGTTGAAGCGGTCCTCGTACATCAGGCTCTGCGTCCCGTAGAACTGGTCGAGCGGGGTGGGATCGATACTTCCATTGGGCGCAACGAGGAACCGCTTGGCGACCTCGAGGGTGAATTGGACGGCCTGGACCTCGCGCTTTATGTCGCTCACACGCCCGGCGGTCACGAGCGGAGGCGTCCGAATCCGCTGGAGCCGGAGCCACGCCTCGCTCGAGGCGGGATAAAAGAAGACCGCCCCCGACAGGAACCGTTCCTCCTGCAGCCGCAGGGCGGCGGCGGCCTCCGGAAACTCGAAGGCGCGCGCTCCGGCCTCCAGAAGCCGCTCGTGCTCGAGGAAGACGCGGGCAATCCCCTTGCCGAGCGCCGGGCCGGCCGCCTTGTCGGCCTGCACCGCAACCGCGGCGTCAACAACCTTCGCGGCGAGGCTCGCGGCGGATTCGCGGGGCGCGCCGAGGTTCAGCGGCTCCCTGAATTCGACCGGCGCATGGCGCCCATCCCAGATCTTGATCGAAAGGGTCGGGGCCGGGCCCCCGGCGACCGCCCCGGGAGGCATTCGCGCGGCCTGCGGCGATGCCTGGGCCCCGGTGGCCGAACCCCAGACGAAGTAATCCGCGACCTTTGCGTAGGCCTGCGAGTCCGCCTCGGCAAGGCCGAGGAGCGCGAACTCGCTCTCCTGGGTTGCGACATCCGTCCGCTCGAGGCTGAGCACCCTGTGCTTCCCGGTGGCCGCGGCCGCCGAGTCGATCGCGGCCGCGAGCTGGGACTCGGTCGAGGCCAGGCGCCGATCGCGCTCGTCATGAGCGAATCCAAGGAACTTGATCGAGATCAGCCCCCGTCCGGCCGTGAGCCGGTCCCTGGACTCATTGAGGAGCGTCCCGGCCGCCGCCGTGATTTTCCCCATGTCCTCCCGGCCCGGGACAACGAGCCGTCCCCGCTCAAGCACGTGGTCCAGTTCCACGCGGGCCTGACCGAGCGGCTCGGCGCGGGCGAGCTCGGTTGTCTCGAGGACAACGAAGGGCTTGGCGCCTCCGGGCGTCACGAACGTGCCGGTCAGCATGACATCCGCCCGGAGGAGCCTGCCGATGCGGGACGCGGATTCAGGGTCGGACTCGCCAAGCGCCGCGAGACCCAGCTCGTCGATGAGCTTCTGCGCCTCCTGGCGTTCGACGAACGTGCGGCCCGGCGTGTCGCCCAACGCAGCCTGGAGGAGGGTCGCGATCGAGGCGCTGGTGTCCGGGTCGTTGCGCTCGAGGTCGACATGCGCGAACGAACCCAGCGCAACTGTCTCGGCGCGAACGGCCGGAGCCGCGGCTACGACCGCTGCGGCCAGGACGACGCTCCGGAAAGTCAGGCGGCTCAATGCTGGGGCGGGCTGCTTACTTCTGGGCAGCGATCGCCGACACGATCCGGTCGGCCAGGGTCGCCGCCGCCTGCTGGAGCGCCTTCTTTGCCGCGACCGACTCCGCCGTGTCGACCGCAACCTCGACCTGGCGGTCCGCCAGCAGCACCCGCCCGGTGCTCACGTCGACTAGCTTTATCTCCACGCGGCCGCGGCAGGAGACGAAGCCGCCGGTGCGCGTCGACTCCTCGCTGATCGCCTCGCCGGTGATCCGGTAGGCCGGGACCTCCGCGGACGAGGCCGCGAGAATCGTGAACCCGAGCTTGCCGAGGATGAGCTCAAGCTCGGTCTCGGCCGCGGGGTCGATGATCGTGTGCGTGATGTGCTGTTCGCCGATCGCCACCGAGACGACGGGAGGCTTCATGCCGGCCATGACCCTCGACAGCCTGGCGGTCCTGTCCTCGTCCGACTCGACACGCGCGACAAGCTCCGCCCGGTGCTTGACGATCAGCTCCCCAAGTGACGTGGCGAATGCCTTGAGGGCGGCGTTTTGCGCGGCCCCCTGCGGGATCGCATCCGCCTGGGCAAACACGCGACCCGTCTCGGTGCCCATGACCTTGCTGACGAGCATGAGGTCTTCCCCCTGGGTGAAGAGCCGGCTCATGACCAGGACCTTCGCCCCGGTGAGCTTGCCGATGCGGGCGGCTCCGTCGGGTTCGACGAGGCCCGACGCGTCGAGCGCCTGCTCGCCCAGGATTGCGTCGAGCTGCTGCCGCTCGACGAGGAACAGGCCGCCCTGTGTTGTCAGGTAGGCATCGAGGAGCGTGTTGACGTTGTCCGCCGCGGGTCGAAGGGCCGTGTTTGGAGCGTTGACGCCCAGGACGGCGACAGCGATGGGCGAATCGTCCGCACGCGAGGCGGCTGGGAGGGCTGCGAGCGCGAGAAGCGCGAGGAACGGTCGGGTGTTCACGGTGATTTTAGTTTTGCGAGTCGAGTTGGGTCAGAAAGCGAAAGGCCTCGACGAGGTCGGGAAACGCCGCATTGCCCGTTTCGAGGCCGCGGCTGCGGGGAAGCTGTATCCTCGCCACCCAGGCGGCCGCCGGCCTCTCGGCCGTCGCAAGCAGCGCGTCGGCCTTGCCGAGGGAGATTGTCGCGACGATGCAGGGCTCCCGCTGAATCCCAGGAGGCAGCGTGTCCGGGTCCTCCGTGAAGAGTATGTCCCGGGGGGCGGCCTGCGGGCTCTCATCAAAGGGCACCTGAAGCGCGGCGAGCGCCCTCTTGATTTCCCTGGACTCCCCGATGACCCGGACCGTCCGCCCGTCGAGGAGCGTACGGATCTCGAGCCCGGGGTCGTTCGGCCTAATCTGGAGCGCGACCTCGCCGACAACGGCCTTCGACGGCGCCAGCCTCTCGATCCTGAGGAAAAGGCGCGCGCCAAGCCTTGCATCGGGAATCGAGACCTCGAGCGGGGCGCGGTAGCCGCCGGCGGGTTCGCGGGTGAAATGAAGGGGGACGTCCTTCGCCGCGATGGCCGCCGCCAGGCTGCCGCCCGAGGCAAAGAGCACCCATCGATATTGCGCGTCCTCGGGCGAGGCCTCGGGAATGATGAGGTCGAGCCGGACCGTGCTGGCCGCGGACACCTCGATCGGCGTTCTCAGGGGATCGGCCGCCCCGGACCCGACGATTTCCCCAAGCCCGGCACACCGCGCGTCCGCCGCGCACAGACCCCCGGCAAGAGCCAGACTCCACCGGAAAGCCAGAGCGACGATGCGGCCCATGTACACGAGCCTAGTGGCCGCTGCCATGGAGTACAAGGCCGTGAAACGGGGGATGGCCGTGCAAATCCGGGAGCCACCGCGATTTCCATCTCATTGACAAAGGCGGGTATACCCGCAGGGTTGGGACTCCCCAAAATGGTCTTGCCAGTCACCACCCCAACCCCGGGGGCCGACTCAGGAGTCTCCGCCGAGCGACGCGCCGTCCATGACGTTGTCATCCGGCTTGCCGGCAATTCGCAGGACGGGATACAGACGATCGGCGGATTCCTGGCGCGCCTTGCCGGCCGATCCGACCAGGACGTGATGACGTACATGACGATCCCGTCCACGATATCGGGGGGACCCTCGATTTTCCAGGTGCGCATGGGTTCCGGCGAGATCCTCTCGTCCGGCGACCAGGCCGATTTCCTCGTGGCCTTCTACCAGCACAGCTACGACAGCCATATCAATTCGCTGTGCCAGGGAGGCGTGCTCATCTACGACACCGACCACGTCGTGCCGAATCCCGAGGACAAGCGCTTCACGGCCGTGGGAATCCCGATCACCGGGGCGACGGTAGAGGCGGTCGGCGGCTCGTCCAAGGACAAGGGAAAGAACCTCTTCGTGCTCGGGCTGATCACCCGGATCTTCAACCTCGACGTCGCCAAGGTCGCGGCGCTCATCTCCGAGCGGTTCGGGGGGAAGTCCGAGGACATCGTGCGCAACGCGATGCTCGCCTTCGACGCGGGCTACGGCACCCCGGCGGACAACCTGCGGGACTGCCTCTGCCGGTTCGACGCCGCCCCGGCCCGCGCCTCCGGGAGGCCGCAGGTGACGGTGGACGGCAACCTCTCCCTCACCTACGGGCTGATCGCAGCCGGCGTCCGGCACGGCGCGGGATACCCCATTACCCCGTGGTCGACCATCATGGAGACGCTGCGGAGCGAGCTTTCCAAGTACGGCGGCATCTTTGTCCAGACCGAGGACGAGCTGGGCGCTATCGGCTATGCGCTGGGCTTCGCCTACGCGGGCCACCTGGCCGTCACCGGGAGCGCCGGACCCGGCCTCTCCCTCAAGATGGAGGCCCTCGGCTGGGCCGTGATGTCCGAGATGCCGCTCATCGTCATCAATGTCCAGCGGGGCGGCCCAAGCACCGGAATGCCGACGAACGTTGAGCAGAGCGACCTGATGCAGGCGATCTACGGCAGCCACGGCGACACGCCCCGCGTCGTGCTGGCGCCGAAGGACGTGGAGGATTGCTTCTACATCGCGCTTGAGGCCGGCCGGATCGCCCGGGAATACAGCACCCCGGTCCTCATACTCACCGACCAGGCCCTGGCGACCCGGATCGAGGCTTTCGACGAGCCGGACCTGGCCCGGCTCATGGTCGAACCGAAGCCCGACCTGTCGTCCCGCGCGGCCGACTTCCAGCCCTACCCCTTCGACCGCATCACCCGCCACGCGCCGCCCGGGGCGCCCATCGCCACGGGCAAGTACCCGACCGTCACCGGCCTGGAACACGACGAGATGGGCCATCCGACGGGCAATCCGGGCCTGCACATGAGGATGACGGCCAAGCGCCGCGAGAAGATCAAGACGCTCGCCGCGTCGCTCCCGGTGCCGGACGTGCACGGCGACGCCGATGGCGAGGTCCTCATGGTCGGCTGGGGCTCGACATGGGGGCCCGTCCGCGAGGCCGTCAACCGCCTGAGGTCCGGCGGCATGAGGGCCGGGCAGGTCCACCTGCGCCACCTGCATCCGCTGCCGCCGGGACTGGACGAGATCTTCAGGCGCTACAGGAATGTGCTTGTCGTCGAGATGAACGACGAGGGCCTCTACGGCTTCGGCCAGATGGCCACGATGCTGCGCGCCCGGTACGCCCTGCCCTCCATCCGCAGCATCACCAAGACCGACGGGCTCACCTTCAGGATAAGCGAGATCGTGAGCGGCGTGACCCGCAGCCTCGGGAGCAACGGCGCAAACGGCGCCCACGCCTGACCCGGTCCCCATCCCAACCCCATGTCGTCCCCCGCCACCGCCCTCGCCCCGTCCTCCCCCGCACCGCAGGCCCCGCTGACGAAGAAGATCCTCACGGCCGACCACCCGACATGGTGCCCCGGGTGCGGTGATTTCGCGGTCCTCGCCGCCTATTACCGCGTCCTGGAGAGGCTCCAGTACCCCCACCAGAACATCGTCACCATGGCGGGCATCGGCTGCTCGTCGCGTTTCCCTTACTTCGTCAACACGCACGGGGTCCATTACATCCACGGCCGCGCGCTCCCCTTCGCGGCGGGCGTGAGCCTGGGGCGGGACGACCTGCACGTGTTCGTGTTCGGCGGCGACGGCGACGGTTTCTCGATCGGGGGCAACCACCTGGTCCACACCGGGCGCAAGAACGTGCGCATGACCTACGTCATCATGGACAATTTCGTGTACGGGCTGACCAAGAAGCAGACGTCGCCCACGTCGCCCATCGGCTTCAAGTCCAAGACCGACCCGACCGGCTCCTTCGACCAGCCCATCAACCCGATGCGCACGCTCGTCAACAGCGGCGCGACCTTCGTCGCCCGGAGCCATGCGACCCAGGTGAACCACATGATCGAGATGATGGAGCGCGCCGCGAGGCACGACGGCTTCTCGGTCGTCGAGATCCTCTCCGAGTGCGTGGAGTTCTACGAGGGGGCCTTTGACGCCGCGATCCCCCGCAAGGGCGGGCAGTTCCGGATCATCGAGGAGAGGAAGAACGACGGCACGCCGGAGGACGAGCTGCGCCACGACCCCTCCGACGAGCTCTCGGCCTACCGCCTCGCGTCCCAGCCGTGGCCCGGCGTCTTCGGCGTCTTCTTCGAGACGAAGCGGCCGACAAAGAACCGCCTCGAGGCGGACCTGATCGCCAAGGCCCGGGAGAGGAGCAAGTCGGCCCCCGACCTCGAGCTCCTCCAATCCTCGTTCCGCCGCCTGCGCTAGGCGCCGGCCGGCCGCCGGCTCGCGGGGCGCGCGCCGACCCGCCCGCTGGGCCCATTTTCCGTGCATCTTGATTACCTGGTCTGCACCGCCTGCGGGCGGCAGTTCGACGCCTCCGCGCCGCGCAACGTCAGCCCCTGCTGCGCCAAGCCGCTCTACCCGCACTACGACCTCAGGGCCGCCGGGCGCACGCTGACGCGCGAGGCCCTCGCCGGCCGCGTCAAGTCGATGTGGCGCTACCGCGAGGTCATGCCGCCGAGGAGCGACGCCGACATCGTGACCCTCGGCGAGGGATTCACGCCGCTGCTCCCCGCGCCGCGGCTGGGCGCGGCGCTCGGCCTGGAAAGGCTCCTCATCAAGGACGAGTCGCCCAACCCGACGCACAGCTTCAAGGCGCGCGGGATGTCCGCCGCCGTGTCGATGGCGAGGCAGTTCGGCCTCAGGAAGCTCGCCGCGCCGTCCGCCGGCAACGCCGCGGGAGCCCTCGCCGCCTATGCGGCGCGCGCCGGAATGGAGGCGCACCTCTTCATGCCGAGGGATACCCCCCGCGCCAACATCATCGAATGCGAGCAGATGGGCGCGCACGTCACCCTGATCGACGGCCTCATCACCGACTGCGGGGCCGAGGTCTCAAGGCGCAAGGAAGCCGAGGGCTGGTTTGACGTCTCGACCCTCAAGGAGCCGTACCGGGTCGAGGGCAAGAAGACACTGGGCTACGAGCTTGCCGAGCAGCTCGGCTGGGTCCTGCCCGATGTCGTGCTCTACCCCACCGGAGGCGGGACCGGACTCGTCGGCATGTGGAAGGCGTTCGACGAGATGGAGGAGCTCGGCTGGATCGGCGGGAGGCGCCCGCGCATGTTCAGCGTCCAGGCGAGCGGCTGCCAGCCGATCGTGCGCGCGTTCGAGGCGGCCAAGGCGTTCGCCGAGGAGCACGTGGGCGCCCACACGATCGCCTCAGGCCTCCGGGTGCCGAAGGCCATCGGCGACTTCATCATCCTCGGCATCCTCGGGAAGTCGGGCGGCGGCGCGGTCGCCGTCATGGACGCCGAGATGATCGCCGCCACGCGCGAGATCGGGGCGGCCGAGGGGCTCTTCGTCTGCCCGGAGGGCGCCGCCTGCCTCGTGGCCCTGAAGCAGCTGCTTGCAGCGAAGCGCATCCGGCCCGAAGAATCGGTCGTGCTCTTCAACACCGGCGCCGGCGTCAAATACCTCGAGTGCTTCGAATTGTGATCCCAGGATGAAGCTCCACGCCACGCAGGGCACCCTCCGGTTCGGGCAGGCGCTCCCGAAGGCGGCCGGCGCCGTGATCCTTGTCCACGGGCGCGGTTCGTCGGCGGAGGACATCGCCGGGCTGGCCGATGTCCTGGCGGCGCAGGGCCTTGCCTTCCTGGCGCCCTCCGCGGAGGGCGGGACCTGGTACCCGCAGCGCTTCTTCGCGCCGCTCGAGAGCAACGAGCCCTGGCTTTCGAGCGCCCTTAACGTGATCGGGGCGCTCGCGTCCGAGGTTCAGGCCGCCGGTGTCCCCCCGGGAAAGATGGGACTCATCGGCTTTTCCCAGGGCGCCTGCCTCGCCCTCGAATTCGCGGCCCGCAATCCCCGGCGCTACGGCTTTGTCGCCGCCCTGAGCGGCGCCCTCATCGGGCCGCTCGGAACCCCCCGGCCTCCCTTGGACCTCCGCGGCACCCCCGTCCTCCTGGGCTGCGCCGAGCGCGACGCCCATATCCCGCTCGAATACGTCGAGCAAAGCGCCGGTATCCTCTCGCGGTCGGGCGCGGAGGTGACCAAGCAGATCTTTCCCGGGGGATCCCACATGGTCTTCCCCGAGGAGATCGAATGGCTCAGGCAGCGCCTTCCCATGGCGCCGGGGCCGACGGCCTAGCGCCGGTCCCCCCGGGGCTGGTCTCCGGAAATTCGCCGCCGGCTGGCATATTGGGCGCAAGTGCCCACGTTCTGGCATGGTCCCTCTCTCGATCCTCGACCTCTCTCCCATCGTGCAGGGGGGCACCGCCGCCGAGGCGCTCCGGCGCACCCTTGACCTCGCGCGGCAGGCCGAGCGCTGGGGCTATCGCCGATTCTGGCTGGCGGAGCACCACAACATGCCCGGCATCGCGAGCGCGGCGACCGCGGTCGCCATAGCCCATGTCGCCGCCGGCACGTCGACGATCCGCGTCGGGTCGGGCGGGGTGATGCTCCCCAACCACGCTCCGCTGGTCATCGCCGAGCAGTTTGGCACGCTCGAGTCGCTGTTTCCGGGCCGCATCGACCTGGGCCTCGGCCGCGCGCCCGGCACCGACCCGCTGACGGCGCGCGCGCTGCGCCGCGGCCTGGTCAATTCCGCGGACACGTTCCCCCAGGATGTCATGGAACTGCAGGCCTACTTCAGGCCGGCCGAGCCCGGGCAGGCCGTGCGGGCGATCCCCGGGGCGGGCCTGTCGGTCCCGATCTGGCTCCTCGGGTCGAGCCTGTTCAGCGCGCACCTGGCGGCGATGCTCGGGCTGCCCTACGCTTTCGCGTCCCATTTCGCGCCGGACGACCTCGCCGAGGCGCTCCAGCTCTACCGCGGCGAGTTTCGCCCCTCCCCGGAGCTGAAGCGCCCCTATGCGGCGGCGGCCGTCGGGATCTGCGCGGCCGGCACCGACGCGGAGGCGGCGCGCCTGTTCACCTCGATCCAGCAGAGCTTTGTCAACCTCCGCCGCGGCACCCCCGGCCCGCTTCCGCCTCCCGTCGAGAGCATGGAGGGCCGCTGGACGGCGCTGGAGAAGGGCGGCGTCGATCACGCGTTCCGCGAGGCGATCGTGGGATCGCCCGCGACGGTGAAGCGCGGGATCGCGGAGTTCCTCGGGCGCACGGGCATCGACGAGCTGATCGTTACGGGCGCGGTCTTCGACCACGCGGCGCGCCTGCGCTCTTTCGCGATCGTGGCCCAGGTTTCCGGGATCGGACAGGCGCGCTGAGCGCGGCTTACGGGGGGCCTCGCAGGCTTCGGGCTCCTATTTGGACTTTGCGGCCCCCGCGCAGGCCAGCCTCGCCAGCCAGATGCTCAGGCCGCCGGTGAAGCAAATGACGACGATGCTGAGCGCAAGCCCGAGGCGATAGGTTCCCACGTAGACTTCCGGGCCGGCCAGCAGCCGCACCACGTGCAGTATCGAGATGATCCCAAAGATCACGCTTGAGATCCTGAGCCCCGTCGCCTGTGGGTTCGTTGTGATCCGACAGTATACGGCGCGGTCGCGGGCGCGGGTATGGGGTGTCGCCCTCCGGCGGTTTGCGCTTGCGGGTACGGTAAAAGACGCTACGGTAAAGACCGTAACTCCTTTTACCGCATTGCCACCGCATGGGCACCCTCGTCAACCCCTTCAATTTTGAGTCCCCGGCCGACCGGTGGACGTTCACCGACCGCGAGGAGCTTCTGCCGGTCCTCCGGCAGGCCATGGGCGAGCGCGGGCGGCGCCTGCTGCTCTATGGCCGCCGGAGGATGGGAAAGACGACGCTGATCAGGAACGCGGCCCGCCTTGCCAAGGTCCCGTTCCTCTACGTCGACCTCGCTGCCGCCGCGAGCCTGACCGAGGTCGCCAACAAGCTGCTCCAGGCGGTGCCGCAGCCCGGGGAGGACGTCGCCGCAAAGGTCCTCGGGCTCATCCGGAGGCACTTCAAGAACCTCACGTTCTCCGCGCACGGGTACTTCAGCCTCGGCGGTGATTTCCGCGAGAAGGAGGCCGCGGCGAACCTGGACGACGTGCTCAACTTCATCAACGCGCGCGCCGACGTCACAGACGAGCTCGTCACGGTCTGCTTTGACGAGTTCCAGGACATCCGCACCCTGGCCGGGGACCGGGGTGAATGGCGCCTGCGCGGGCTGATCCAGGAGCACCGGAACCTCAACTATTTCTTCTCTGGGTCGGATCACCGGCTCCTCGAATGGATGACCGAGCCGAATGCCGCCTTTTTCAAGCAGGTGCAGACCGTCCATGTCGGGCCAATCGCCCCCGGCCTCCTGGGAGACTGGATCGACGCCCGGGCCCAGATGGGCGGCCTTCAGGGCGCCGGATGGGGCAATGAGGTCGTGGCGCTCGCGGGCCCATGCACGGGCGACGTCGTGAGGCTGGCGAAGACCGTGTTCGATTTCCATGCGGCAAAGAGGGGCGCCCAGGCCGCCACCGCGGCGTTCGACGCCATCGCGCTCGTAGACCTCAGGGACGAGTTTGTCGGGCGCTGGCACCAGTGCTCGGCCTCCCAGCGCGGCGTGCTTCGCGCCATCGCGCTCGGCAAGGCGCCGCACGCGGCCGACACCTTGGCGGCCTTCGGCATCCGCAGCGCGTCGACCGCCCAGAGCGCGATCGACGCCCTTTTCGACAAGCAGATCCTGACGCGCGACGCCGAGCAGCTGATCTTCGACAATCCGTTCTTCAGGCGCTGGGTGGAGGCGAACGCGGCCTGAGCGGACTGCGCCGACCTCATCCCGCAGAAAAGGTGAACCTGTTGATCGGTCGGAAATAACTTCCAGCAGGTGACGTTTGCCCTCATGAAAAGGGGGCTCGTGCGGTTTTACCTGGCCCTGGAGCAACTGCCCGAACTCCGAAGGGTCTATCCAAGACTGCCCACTTCAATCTGACGATTTTCCACCTGCCAATCCAGAAGACATGCGATGAGCGCCGAGGAATCCCAGCCGGAGAAAAAGGACCCGAAGCAGGAAGAGGAGGAGCAGCCGAAGAAGCCCGAAAAGCCAAAGGGCCCCCCGTGGTATAAGCGCCCGGGCATCGTTGGGCCCGTGATCCTGGTCGTCATCGCTGCGGTTGTGGCCGGCGTGCTGGCGTGGCGCCACTCCCGGTCCCACGCAACCAGCGACGACGCCTTCGTCGACGGCATATCCGAGGATGTCAGCCCGCAGGTCACCGGGCGGGTCACCCAGGTTCTCGTCGACGACAATGAGGACGTTAAGGCCGGGCAGGTGCTGGTTGAGCTCGATCCGGCGGACTACCAGAGCCGGCTGGACCAGGCCCAGGCAGCGCTGGCCCAGGCGCAGGCACAGCTTGCCGAGGCCCAGGCCCAGCAGGCCGTCTACGCCGCGCTGACCGACGAGGCCCGGGCCAACCTCGGCACCGCCCAAGCCAACTCGACCGACGCCGCGAACCAGCTCGACCGGTACCGCGGGCTCCAGGCCGCCAATGCCGGGGCGGTGTCCGCCCAGCAGATGGACAGCACCGTGGCCACGGCGACCAGCACCGAGGCGCAGCTCAACGCGGCCCGCCAGGCGGTGGCCGCCGCGGTGGCCCAGGAGGGCTACGCGCGCAGCCTGGTCGTCGCGGCCCAGGCGGGAATCGGCAGCGCGAACTCCCAGGTGGCGCAGGCCGAGCTCACGCTTTCCTATACCCGGATCGAGGCGCGAATCGACGGGCGGGTCGCCAGCAAGACGGTCGCGGTGGGCAATGTCGTCAACGCGGGCACGCCCCTCATGGCGGTCGTCCCGCGCGCGGTCTACATCACCGCCAACTTCAAGGAGACGCAGCTCAACCTCATGCGGCCCGGCCAGCCGGTAGAGATCAAGATCGACGCCTATCCCAGCCTCAAGCTCACCGGCCGAGTGGACAGCGTGCAACCCGCGAGCGGCCAGGCGTTCAGCGTCCTGCCCGCCGAGAACGCGACCGGCAACTGGGTCAAGGTGGTGCAGCGCGTTCCCGTGAAGATCGTCTTTGACCACCTTCCCGACAACCCGGGGCGCCGGCTCGGCCCGGGCATGTCCGCCGAGGTGTCGGTCAAGGTCCGGTGAGCCATGGCGCTCGAACGGTCAGCAGCCGGCGACCACAATCCCTGGCTCGTCGCGGTCATCGTCTCGATGGCGACGTTCATGGAGGTGCTCGACACCAGCATCGCGAATGTCTCCCTCCAGCACATCGCGGGCACGATGGCCGCAAGCCAGGAGGAGAGCACCTGGGTCCTGACAAGCTACCTCGTCAGCAATGCGATCATCCTGCCGATCAGCGGCTGGCTCTCCCGGGTTGTCGGGCGCAAGCGCTTCTACATGACCTGCGTCGGCATATTCGGGGTCAGTTCCCTGCTCTGCGGGCTCGCCCCCTCGCTCGGCTGGCTGATCGCCTTCCGGGTCATGCAGGGCCTGGGCGGGGGCGGCCTGGCGCCCAGCGAGCAGTCGATCCTCGCCGACAGCTTCACACCGGCGCAGCGCGGCCAGGCATTTGCGCTGTACGGGATCGCGGTCGTCGTCGCCCCCACCCTGGGCCCGACGCTTGGGGGTTTCATCACGGACAGCTACTCCTGGCGGTGGATCTTCCTGATCAACGTGCCGGTCTGCCTCCTCTCGCTCTTCTTGGCGGGGATTTTCCTGGTTGACCCGCCCGCGGTGAAAAAGGACCGCGAGGAGGCCCTCAAGGGCGGGATCAAGGTGGATTTCCTGGGGTTCATCCTTGTCGCCGTCGGCCTGGGCTGCCTCCAGGTCGTGCTCGACAAGGGCACGGAGGACGACTGGTTCGGCTCGGATTTCATCGTGGTGTTCGCGATCATCTCCGGGCTCTCCCTTGCCGCCCTGGTGATCTGGGAGCTGGCGCAGGACGATCCCATTGTGGACCTCCCCCTGATGAAGAGCCGCAATTTCTCGGCCGCCATGGCGGTGATGTTCATAACGGGATTCATCCTGACCAGCACGACCCAGGTGCTTCCGCAATTCCTTCAGTCCATAATGGGCTACACCGCGACCGAGGCGGGCCTTTCGCTGACGGCTGGGGGATGCGCCACCATGGTCATGATGCCCATCGTGGGGGCGCTGATCCCCAGGGTGCAGCCGAAATACCTCATCACCATGGGCCTGGTCATCGAGGCCCTCGCGTGCTTCTACCTCAGCGGATTCAACACGGACATCAGTTTCGGCCACGCCGCCCTGGCGCGGATGTTCCAGGGCGTGGGCCTTCCGTTCCTTTTTGTCCCGATAACGACGGTTTCCTATGCCGGGCTGCCTCCCGGCAAGAGCAACAACGCGTCCGCGCTGATCAACACGATGCGAAACCTTGGCGGAAGCTTCGGGATATCGACAGCGGTCTGCCTCCTGGCCCGGCGGTCGCAGTTTCATCACGCCCGGCTGGCCGAAGGCGTGACGGCATTCTCCCTGCGCCGTCCGAATCCGGCCGGCAGGCTGGCGGCATTCGACCGCGTCCTTGGGCGCCAGGCCGACATGTGGAGCTACATAGACCTGTTCATGGTCCTGGCTGTGCTGGCAGCGGCGCTGATTCCCGTCTCGTTCCTATTGCGCAGCGTCAAACAGGGAAAGGACCATGCCGGGGAATAAACAAACGATATGCCTCGCGGCCATCGCGCTGTGCCTCGCCGGGTGCACGGTCGGGCCCGCCTACCACGAGCCCAAGGCCGCGTTGCCGGCAGGCTTCGGCGAGGTCGGCGGCATACCCGGCGCGACGCCAGAGGCCGCCGGTCCGTCCGCCGGCGCAACATCCGGCCAGGAGGCCGATCCCGAGCTTCTCGCGCACTGGTGGACGGTTTTCCACGATCCGACGCTTGATTCACTCATCGCCCGCGCGCTCGACAACAACAGGGACCTGAAAACCGCGGTCTCGCGCGTCCGCGAGGCCCGTGCGGAAGTCGAGGTCGCGAGGGGGGCGCTGCTTCCGGAGGTGGACGCGAGCGCGGGCTACAACAGGGCGCTCGGCAGCAAGAATGTCGTCCTTCCCCTCGGCGCGCTGATCGGCGGCTCGCCGCCCGCGAGCTCTTCAAAGGCGACCTCAAGCCAGGGCATACCGACGGGAACGACACGGGCCGTCCAGGCGGACGACGCGGCCGGAGGGAGCTCCGCCGGCTCCGCAAGCGGGTCCGGCGCGAGCTTTCCCCCGGGGGGCCCGAGCTCCCCCTTCGGCGAGGGCGGCCTGCCAGGCGTCACAACCAACCTCTACCAGGCCGGGTTCGACGCCGTGTGGGAGGTCGACGTCTTCGGGGGCACCCGACGGGCCATAGAAGCGGCCGACGCGCAGGCGGCCGCCGCGCAGGAGGGGGAACGCGGCGTCCGCGTGACCCTCCTCGCCGAGGTTGCCAGCAGCTATTTTCAGCTCAGGGCCAGCCAGGCGAGGGAGGAGGTCGCCCGCCGGAATCTTGAAGCGCAGCGTCAGACCTGGAAGATCGCGGACGACAAGTTCAAGGCGGGCCTGGGCGACGAGGTCCAAGTTGCGCAACAGGCGGCTCAGCTGCGGGTCACCGAGGCGATGCTGCCGCCGCTCGTCGCCATGGAAAGAAGCGCGCAGCACGCGCTGGCCTTTCTCCTCGGGGCGGAGCCGACCGCCCTGGCGGCCGAGCTGTCGCCGCCCAAGGCGCTGCCCGCGCTGCCCCCGGAGGTGCCGGTCGGCGTCCCCTCCGAACTGCTGCGCCGCCGCCCCGACATCAGGCAGGCCGAGCGCAATCTGGCCGCAGCAAACGCGGAGGTGGGCGTCGGCACGGCCCAGCTGTTCCCCCAGTTCAGCATAACGGGCTCATTCGGCCTGGACAGCAGCGACCTCAAGCATCTCCCGGAATGGGGAAGCCATTATTACTCGATCGCCCCGGGCATCCGCTGGCCGATCCTGGACTGGACGCAGCTCCACGCCGCGATCCGCGTCGAGAACGAGGAGCAGGAGCAGGCCATGCTTGCGTACCAGTCCGCGGTCGCCCAGGCGCTCAAGGACGTCGAGGATGCATTGGTCCAGTATGAGACCGAGCACGGCCGCCGCGCGGCGCTGGCACTGGCCGTCCTGGAATCGCTGCGGGCCCGCGAGGTGTCGGCACAGATTTATGCGCACGGCCTCGCGGACCAGCTCGCGACCCTGGAGGCGGAACGGGACCTGCTCCAGGCCGAGGACACGCTGGCACAGAGCGAGGCCAGCCTGAGGATGGACCTTGTCAGCCTGTACAAGGCGCTGGGCGGCGGCTGGGGCCTGCCCCGCCAGGGCCGCCGTTGAACCCGCCGCGGACGCCCGCCCGCGGCATTTGCCGGCCGATCAGAGCAGCGGGGCGTTGTTCTTGGGATCCTCCATCAACGCCTTGAAACGCGGGTCGTCGCGCAGCGGCCGCCACGCGACGCGGCTTGTGTAGATGTTCAATCCCCACGGCACACGGAGCAGGCGCCCGATTTCCGCCATGGCCCTGTCCTTCTCGCCGATCCAGGCAAACGCAAGGGCGCACGTGAACGAGTTTGCGGGCCCGATGACAGCGTCGACGGATTCAGGCATGAGTTCGGCCGATTTTTTCGCGTCGCTCAGCGTCTTGTCCCTGTTGCCCAGGAGCGCGTTCGCGAGGCTCATGGACGACCAAAGCGACGGGTTCTCGGGCTGCCGCTCGAGCTCCGCCTCCATCTGCGCCAACGCCTCGGCCGCGCGGGCCCGCGCCGCCTTCATGTCGCCCGACTCGGCGAAGCCCCACGCGGCGGTCACGTCCTGGTTCCAGCGCGCATTCTGCGGGTCATCGTCGAAATACCTCTGTTCGCGGTCGAGCCTGGCAAGCGCGGCCCAGTCGCCGCGCGCCAGCGCGAAGGCCGTCCGCATGTACTGCTGAAGGGTTCGGTCCGACTCTTCGACCGGATGGCTGAGGGCGGCCTCCATGTCGACGGCGGAGCCGCGGGCGGTATAGGTGTTCATGGCGAGGGCAAATTCCGCTCCCAGATCGCGCGGATGCTGCTCGAGGAGCCTCCTGAGCAGCGCATCGGCCTCGTCGTAGCGGCGGACGGCGTTCAGGGAGCTGGCGTATTCCAAGACGTAGGTCTCGTTGTTCGGGTCGAGCTTCAGCCCCCGCTGCAGGTTCGGGAGCGCATCGGTCATGCGGCCCTGCCGCCGCTGGATGAGGCCGAGGGAGAAAAACATCGCCGGATAGTTCGGTCGCATCTGCGCGAGCCGCAGGTACTGCTCGGTGGCGCGGGTGTAGTCCCGATAGCCGTAGTAATAGAAATCCCCGACTCCCTCCACGACGTCGGGATCGTCCGGGGCGAGGCGCACGGCGGTGTCGATCGCCTCCTTCGCCGGGCCGATCTGCTGGGCCCCGTCCTCGAAGTTGAAGTGGGCAAACGCCCGCATGGCCCCGAGTTCGGCCCATCCCTGGGCGAACTTGGGATCGAGCCGGACGGCATCCTCAAGAAGGGGGATGACCCGCTTGGCCAGGCCAAAGCTGGAGGTGTTGCGGCGCTGCCGGGCCTTGAGGAAGTCGTCGTAGGCCGCGGCATTCTCGGTCGGGCGCCGCGCGAGCAGGATCTTCGTCTCGGGCGTCAGCACCGACCTGAGGGCCGCCGCGATCTCCTGGGCGAGCTCGCCTTGGATCGCGAAGATGTCGGTCACGTCGCGGTCATAGGCCTTGGCCCAGACGTGCTCGTCGGTGCGCGCGTCGATGAGCTGGCCGGTGACGCGGATCTTGTTTCCCTCGCGGCGCACGCTGCCCTCAAGCACGTAAGCCACGCCGAGCTCGCGGCCGATCTCCTTAATGGACTTCGTGGTGCCGCGGTACTGCATGACCGACGTGCGCGAGATCAGGTGGAGGTCCGGTATGAAGGAGAGGTTCGTCAGGACATCCTCGTGGACGCCGTCCGTGAAGAAGGCGTTCTGCTTGTCCTCGCTCATGTTCTCGAACGGGAGGACGGCGATCGACTTGGGGTCGACGGCTTGCGCCGCCGGCCCCGCCACGGCGGCGTCGGCTGCCGCCGGGGAGCGCCGCGAAAGGATCACCGCGACCGTCACGGCGACGATGACCGCGCAGAGGGCCCCGATTGCCCAGCTTCGTCCGTGAGCAGGCCGCGCCCCGCCGGCCGCGGGAGCCGGCGCGAAGGGCGCCGAGGACCGTCGCGGGGCCTCCAGCATGCGCCTCACCTGCTCGACGAACTGCGGGGTCGGCAGGGAGCCGGGAAGCCTGATCCATTGCACGCGCAGGAATTCCGCCGGCACAAGCGCGGCGCCCTCCGGCGTGCCGTCCACGACGACGGGCGCAAGAAAGGTGACGCCCTCGGCCATCAGGTGGGTGCGCTCGGCCGCGAGCTTCCATTCCAGCCGGAAATATCCCTCGCCGCGCACCTGCGTGCGCTCCGACACGACCGGCATGAACAGCGCGCATCCCTTTATCTGCCTGCGTATCTTCTGGTCCCAGGCGTCCCCGCCGCGCAGCTCGCTCTGGTCGAACCACACCTCGACCCCGTGGGAGCGCAGCGCGTCCGCGATGCGCTGGGCCGACGCGGTATCCTCGCGCGCATAGCTGAGAAAGACGGCGCGGAGCGCCTGCATCTCAACGGTGTTCATCTCCGGGCTGGACATTGGCAGGTGGATGGTAGCGCGTGACATACGCCAAGCCAGCCAATAAATGGCCGCGGCGCGAACGCTGGAGCCGGCCCCGCGCCCCTTGGACATTGACAGGTTGAGCCGTCGAACGGTGACTCTTTCGCAAGGAATGACCACCTCGTCCGAAATACCCCTGTTTCACGTCGTCGGGTTCTCGGGACACAGGCAGATCGCCGATCCCGGCAGGTTGGGCGACGCGATCGGCGCGGCGCTGGAATCCCTGCGGAAACAGGCGCAAGGCGAGTGGCTCGGCCTCTCGTCCGTGGCGGAGGGCGGGGACCAGCTCTTCATCGCCCAGGCCCGGGCCCTCGGGCTCTCCTGGCACGCGATCCTGCCGCTGCCCAAGCCGGAGTTTGCAAGGGACTTCCCGCCCGCCGAATGGGAGGCGGTCGAGAAGATCCTCGACGGGGCCGAGCATGTCCGGGTCATCACCGAGAACGGGACGCGCGACGACGCCTATCTCGACTGCGGCATGGCGACGGTCGATGGCGCCGACGTGCTTCTGGCCGTGTGGGACGGCGAGCCGGCGCATGGAAAGGGAGGCACCGGCGACGTGGTCGCCTATGCGAGGTCGCTTGGAAAGCCGCTCCTGCTGATCGACGCGCACACCCTCGAGGTGAGCCAGGAGCGCCTGGAGAAGCTCGAGCGGATCGACGCCAGCCTCGCCAGGCTGAACCAGCTGCCCGCGACATCCGTGGTCGGGGCCGGCAACCCGTTCAAGGCGCCGGCCTCCATCTTCGCCTTCCAGCAGAAATGCGACCATGCGGCGAGCCGCGGCGCCCCGGAGTTCCGGCGGCTGATCGTCCTCACCGTCCTCCTGCACGTCTTCGCCACCCTGATCGCCGCGGCCGCCCTCTCCTACAACCTGCACCTCGTCGAGCTGCCCTGGCTGAAGCTGACCTGCCTCGCCGGAGCCCTTGGCGTGGCCCTCCTCCTGCGTCATCACCACCATTCGAACCACAACTGGGTGCGCTGCCGGCTCGCCGCGGAATTCTGCCGGTCGCTGCTCGCCACCTGGGGGCTGCCCCGAGCGGCGCCCCTTTTCGAGGATCTCGACCTGCCCGAGGTGCGCGGCCTCTCCCGCGCGCTCCACATCCTCCACAGCCGCTCGGCCAACGTCCAGCCGGTGCCGATCGAGGAGTTCAAGGGCATCTACCTTGAGAACCGCATCGACGACCAGCTCGCGTATTACCGGCGCCAGGAGGCCCGGGCCCTGCCGATGTTCAACCGCCTGAAGCTCGGTTTCTGGATCGCGACCGTCCTCGCGCTCGGCAGCACGCTGGCCTACGCCGTCTGCCATACCGCCGGCATCGAGGTGCCGGAATGGGCCGTCACCACCATCTTCTATTTCCTCCCGATTTCGCTGCCCGTCATCGCGGCGGCGCTTATCTCGATGATCTCGATCAACGATCTCCAGCGCCGCGTCGCGCGGTACCGCGAGATGCAGCTCGTCCTCGAGGAAAGCCGCAAGCGCGTCGCCTTCTGCCAGACATGGAATAGCCTCGAGAGGGTCGTGCTCAAGACCGAGCGCGCGCTCCTCCAGGAGGTCATGGAGTGGCACTCGCTCACAAGCTTCGCCGAGTCCCACTGAAGGGACACGGGCGGCGGGGGGCCCAGGGAGGATTCGGGCGCGCAGGCGGCCCGTTGCAAACGTCGCCGCCGGGATCGCTCAGGCCTTTCCTGGCCGGCCACGGAGTCTCGCCCTGATCCACGGCTGCATGCGGCATTCGAGGAGCCACGCCGCGGAAAGCGCGATCACAGCGAAGACGGCAAGCCGGACGACGTAGCTGGCCGCGCTGCCGGAAGGGAGGAAACCAAAGCGATCGCGGATGGCGTCGGCGATCGGGAGCTGGATGGCATACAGCGCGTACGAGATCATCCCTACCGGCGCCAGCCACGCCAGCGGTCGCATGGGAGGGCGAATTTTCCAAAGGATCGCCGCCAGGCACATGAAACCCAGCGCCCAGGCGTCGCTCGACGTATACATCCCCTCGGCATACTTGAGCGGAAGAACGCCGACTCCCAGGAGGAGGGCGACCAGCGCCAGTTTCCGCTGCACCAGGGGCGCGCGGTTCGTGATCGCCAGCACGACCAGCGTCGCGCCGAAGCAGAAGTCCACCCGGCCCGGCGCAAGCGCGGCGGGGGAAGCATAGTGGGGGAGATAGAGGAGCGTCAACGCCTTGAACGGCGCTATTGTCCAGTACGCAAGCGAGCCGACAATCGCCGAAAGCCACGGGGGGCGCCGGCCGTCCCGCGCGGTCCGGGTCAGCCACGCGACAGAAAGCCCGCTGAGCCAAAAGATCATTCCCCAGGCGTAGAACGAGACTATCGGCGGGATTCCGAGAGGCCGGCCGAGCGCCAGGACGAGCGTGGCCGCGTAGGCGACCCATACCCGCGGCGTGAATCGCCAGATAAGGACGAACAGGAGGTAGTACAGCATCTCGCACGACAGGCTCCAAAGCGCGGAGTCGTTCGAAAGAAGGGGAAACCGGGTGCCAAACGGGTACGGCAGGATGTTCTGGAGGAAGAGAAGGTTGCCGAGCACCGTCTTTCCCGGGGCGGCCCGCAAGGCGACACAGAGCAGGACCGCAGCCCATGCGATGGGCACGATTCGCAGGGCCCGCCGCCTGAGATATTTCCGGACCGATTCCCGCGTGGCCGGGCCCGAGACAGTGAGGCCGATCACATAGCCGGAGAGCACAAAAAAATAAGGACGGACGGCGGACCGAAGTCCAAGTAGAGGGCGTCCAGCGCGTACACGGGATCAAGCACCGGCGCAAAGTACGACACGTGGCCGTAGGCCACCAGGAGCGCGCACAAGCCGCGAAGCCCATCAAGCCCCAGGTCGCGTCCCGGCGCCGCCATGGCGGAGGGCGGCGCAAAGCGGAGTGCGCTCATGTCGACCGCGTGCTTACTTGACGCGGGTTCTGTTGTCTACGGTTTATCTGAAGATAGCCCGAAAACCCGGCCCTTGGCCGTTGCCGCCGGACTCGGCGAGAACGCGGGCAAATCCGTCGCCGTCGCAGAATCCTTCGCGGGCCGCTACGGGGCCGTGCGAGACGGGGCGGTGCACGCGGCAAGGAACTGCTTCGCGTAGCCCGGGTCGCCGGTCAGGTAGATCGGCGAGCCGGTGAGGTGGACGCTGGCGCCCGGAACCCCCCGGCCCATGATGTCCTCGCAGGTCGCGCCGGCAGGCACGGGCACGGAGGCACCCTCCTCGGGATCCCAGAGGACCAGCGTCGAGTGCTGGCCCGTCTCAAACGCGAATATGTAGCCCCTTTCCCCGGTCCTGTCCCCGACGAGCTGCGGGGCGGGCCCCATCTTCTCCGTGAAGACGGCCATGGCCGGGAATATCTTCCGCACCGCGCCGTCGGCGAACATGCAGCTCTCCGTGCTCGGGTGGTTGACCGAGCCCGTGCAGCCCGAGTGCAGGAAGATCTTCTCCCCGCCGCGGCCCAGGAAGATCGTGCAGAAGCGCACCGTGTAGTCGGCGACCTGCTTCTCGCTCAGGAGCTGGGGCTCGGACCAGAGGCCGGGAATCGGCACGAACGGCTTGCGCGGGAGGTCGTCCGTCCCGAAATACGAGAACTCGGTCACCCAGATAGGCTTGGCGTTGCCGTGCGCCCTCATCACCGCCTGCAGGGTGTCCATAGACGGCAGCAGCGTCTCCGGCTTTCTGCGCTCCGGGTAGTCGTGGATGCCGAGAATGTCCACGTAGTCCGTCAGCCCCCCCTGCACCATCTGCAGGGTGTAGTCCGCGGCGGGCTGCATGCCGGGGCCGCCGACGATGCGGGCGTTGGGGTTGGCCGAGCGGATGGCGGGGGCGACGACCCTGACCAGGTCGAGGTAGTCCCTGGGCGTGTAGGTCCTGATCGGCGCGGTGGCCTGGGTTCCGGAGGCGCCCGGCGGGTGGTCCAGGTGCGAGCTGTCGGGCAGCGCATAGTCGGTGAAGAGGGGCTCGTTCAGGAATTCCCAGACCTGGACCTTCCCCTCGTAGCGGCTGACGCCCGTCATGATGAAGCTGATTAGCTCATCGACGTCGCGCGGCAGCCACGCCCAGCGCGCCCGGAGGCTGAGTTCCGCGTCATCGCCCTTGCCGCCGCCGCGGTAGAGGCCCGACGCGGCCATGAGCGCCTCCATGGACGGCGCCGTCGAGTTCCACTCCGCGGAGGGGAAGGGAAACATTGCGACCGGGTTCATTCCCTCCGCCACGACGCGGTTTATCTGCGGATCGCTCACGTCCCACCGAAACCGGTCCTTTGCGGGCTCGATGTGCTGCCACTTGAGCGACCAGTCCCGGCACCAGCTCACGCCGGCCTTCTTTGCGAGATTGAGTAGGAAGCCCGTGGGATACGCGTGGTTGACCCCTATGACCGTGTCCGCGGTCGTGCGCGGCGGCACGAAGGCGAGGCGCAGCAGGCGCGACTCCTGCGCGCGGCCGACCCCGTACTCGGCACGGACCCGGTAGAAACCCCGCCAGCCGTCGGGCAGCGGGACCTGCCTCTCGACCGCCGTGTCGGCGGGGACGTCGAACGCGACGTCGGGAAACTCCACCGGATGGTCGGCAAAGTCCGTCACCCTGAACCTGACCTGCGCCCTGACCGGGGTGGCGGCGCTGTTGAAGGCCGTGATGCTGAGCGCCGCCGGCTCCCCGACCGTGAAGACGCCGGCGGGGGCCGTCGGCGCGATGCCGATCTCGAGGCTGCCTCGCGGCGCGAACTCGGTCGCCTCCGGGCCCTTCTCCAGCTGGATGGAATCCACGTCGACGGCCACGTCCTCCTCGCGCTCAAGGTCGGGTCCGGCCAGGACGAACACGAACGGGAGCCTCGGCGTGAACGTGCGGCTGAAGCGCGTCCATCGCCCGGTCAGGGAGACCAGCTGGAGGATATCCTCCTGCGCGTCCGCCCCGGTCCTGCCGGCGTCCTCGTTGTGGACCCCGAATGCCGCCGCCACGCCGTCCCTCGAGGCCCGCATGCTGACCGAGATCGTGTAGGGCTGCCCGGGTGTCACCTCGATCCAGCCGAGGCTGGCCGCCAGCGGCCGGATCTCGCGGCGGTTGACCGGGTAGAAGTAGTCGAAGTTCAGGACCGGCGTGTCGGCGCCGCCGACCCGGATCCTCAGGAAAGTCCTCCCGTCCGTCGCCCCCCTCCTTTCCACCTCCCCGTGCAGGGTCGCCAGGTTGCCCCAGTTCCCCGTCACCGGCGCCCAGGCGTTCTCGTAGCCAGCGCCCCTCTCGCCGAGCGACGACCAGCCCGCGGCGCCCTCCTCAAAGGAGCCGTTGGGCACCAGGTTCTTCCCGCCAAGCGGGGCGATGGTGTCGGTGAAGCGGACCGCCTGCTGGGCCTCGGCCGGCGGCGGCGCGGAGAGCCCGGCGCAAAGGAGGGCCAGGAGGAGCCGCGTCGCCGGGGGCATCCGGAGGGATTGGGTCTTTGTCATGGGTCGGTGCGCGCGGGGTCGGTGCGCGCTCACCAAAACCGCCAGTAAATCAGCGCGTTGCCGAGAAAGAAAAGCGTCCACCAGAACTTCACATGCTGGTACCAGGGCCTGGGCCTGCCGCCGTCATAGTTGCGCAGCATGGCGAGATTCCAGACCATGCCCCTCACCCTCGCCGGGTCCGGCCGCTCGGTCGCGAGCGTCACGACGACGATCCCCGCGGCGATGAGGACCTCGGCGATCGCGCCTATGTAGAAGAAATGCAGCTTGGGCAGGCCCGCCACCCCGCCGCTGAAGAGCAGCGCGACGGCGATCTGGATCACCAGGCCCCCGACCAGGCCGAACACGCCTGCCGCGTAGCTCACGCGCTTCCAGAAGATGCCCATCAGGATCGTCGCCATGAACGGGCAGGCCAGGTAGGTCATGCCGACCTGGGAGAACTGGAAGATGCCGCCGAGCCTGCCGACCAGCGGGGACACGCAGGCGGCGATCGCCAGGGCCGCGAGCGAGGAGGCCTGGCCCACGCGCACCATCCGGTGGTCGCTCGCGTCCACGTTGATGAACCTCTTGTAGTAGTCGGTCGCGAAGAGGGTGGAGATGGAATTCACAAGCGCGCTCACGGTCGCCATCACCGCGGCGATGAAGCCCGAGAGCACGATGCCGCGGACGCCCCACCCCGGGGCTAGGTTCTTGAGGGCGAAGGTGAAGGCCAGGTCCTTGTCGGCCAGCGGCGCGGCCTTGTGCATCACGAAAATCCAGTGGTAGACGACAAGCCCCAGGAAGCAGGTCACCATCGGCCTCAGGAAGCCGAGGAAGCAGGCCATCACCATCCCCATGAGGCCGTCCCAGGTCGAACGCGCGGCGAGCATGCGCTGGATCATCGCCTGGTTGCCCACCTGATAGAAGGTGAAGGGGCCCATCACGGCCAGGAACATCCCCAGCATCGGCGCCATCGGGTGGCTCGGCGGCTGGTAAAGGTGCATCCGCGCCGGGGACGCGGCCTCCATGGTCGCCCAAGCGCCGGTGACCCCGCCGGGAAGCTTGCTCATCGCGAGCCAGAACAGGAGCACGCCGCCCACCGTCAGGAACCCGCACTGGACCATGTCGGTCCACATGACCGATCGCAGGCCGCCCTTGACGCTGTAGGTGCCGACGACGACCGCGGTCAGGATGACGACCGTGTAGAAGTTCCACCCCGTGATCTGGGAGAACGCCAGGCTGCCGCTGTAGAGGACGGCGGGCAGGTGGATGAAGACGTACATGAACAGGAGGAAGCCCGAGTAGATCGTCCCCAGCGCCGGGCCGAAGCGGGCCGCCAGGAACCCGGGGATGGTGACCACCCTGTTCCTGAGGAAGATCGGGATGAAGAAAAGCAGCGGCAGGGTGTACATCGGCCAGATGAACCACTCCCAGTTGGCAATGCTCAGGCCGTACTGGTAGGTCATGCCGACGGTGCCCACCATCTGCTCGCTCGAGATGCCCGACGCGACGAATGCCGTGCCGATGACGTACCACGGCATCCTGTTGTTCGCCAAGAAGTACCCCCGCGCGGTGTCGGTCCTCTGCCGGCCGACCCAGAGCCCGACGATCGTGACAAGGACGACCGAGCCGATGATGATCGTCAGGTCCGCGGCGCTGACGTACCCGTTCACGTCTCGGCCGTTGTCCCCTACCCGCAGACCGCCGCGGCCACCTTCCCGTACGCCTTGATGATGTCCCCGACGTCCTGGTCTGTGAGAATGGAGGCGACGCACAGCAGCACGGTGCGGCTGAACAGGTCGTCAAGGTGGGGGCATGTGCCCTTCCCGTAGGAAACGCCCGCCGAGGCCTTGTTCTCCGCCATCTGCCACGGGGAGACGGGCGAAATGCCGCGCTTGTTCACGAGGCTGGCGACGTTGTAGTAGAGGTGGAGGCCGAACCCCTCCAGCTGCGTCGGGTAGTTCCCGCCCGCGGCCGCCTCGATGCCCTCGGCCTTGAGCGCGTCGGTGAACCTCAGCGCCTGCTCGCGCGTCTCCATGAGGGTCAGGAGGAACGAGCCCGCGTCCCCCTCGGGGTCGATGACCTCGCGGAAGCTGAGCCTTCCCGCGAGCGCCTTCTTGATCCTGTGCTTGGCCGAGCGCATCGCCCCGGTTATCCGGTCCAGCTTCCTCAGCTGCACGCGGGCGACGGAGGCGGTCAGCTCGCTCATGCGGCAGCCGATCCCCCAGAGCTGCAGCGTCGGATCGTCGAAGACGAGGCGGCCCGCGTCGTTGCGCGCATAGCCCAGGTCGTGCAGGGCGAAGGCGCGGCGCGACAATTCCAGGTCGTTGGTGACCACCATGCCCCCCTCCCCCGAGGTCATGTGCTTGTTCATCTGGAATGAGAAGATCGCGATGTCGCCGAAGGCGCCGGCCTTGACCCCGTTCTGGCTCGCCCCAGAAGCCTGGGCGCAGTCCTCGATCACCCTGATCCCGTGCTTCCTCGCGAGGGCGATGGTCTCGGTGATCCTCCCGATCACGCCGCACATGTGGACCACGATGATCGCCCGGGTGCGCGGGGTTATCTTCCCCGCGACCTTGCGGGGATCCATCTCGAACGTGTCGTCGCCGTCCACCAGGACCGGGATGGCGCCCGAGCGCACGACCGCGCCCGCCACCGCCAGCCAGAAGAACCCGGGGATCAGCACCTCGTCGCCGGGGCCGACCCCCAGCGCGCCCAGCGCCACCTGGAGCGCGGCCGTGCCGCTGCTGACGGCGAGCGCGTACTTCGTCCCCACGTAGGCCGCGAATTCCTCCTCGAAGGTCGAGACCTCGTTCTGGAGGTCCAGCCCGTAGTAGCGGAACAGGGTCTTGGACCTGCAGACCCGGGCGGCGGCCTCGGTCTCCAGCTCGTCCATGAAGTGAGCGCCGGGCCATTCCTGGGGAAGCGGCTTCGTCCGCACGGGCTTTCCGCCGTCAATGGCCAGCTTTTCGCTCGGGTTCATCGCGATGTTCATACGGGGTAATTTTTGCTGGGGTAGGAGCCTGGACTGCGCGCCATTCGGCAACGGCTTGTTAGGCCATCCCCCCTCGCAAGGATGCCTGATCCTCCCTCCTAAGCCCTCCGAGGCGACGCGGGCGGAAGCGAAGCAGCAACCGGACGCATGTGTCAATGGGTGAGTCGGCCGAAACGGCTGAATCCGGGCCCCCAGCGATTCACCAATGAGTTACTATTCGATTTGCCTGCCTTCGCCGGCCCGCATAAGACTCCGCCATGGCGAAGCCCCGCATACTGACGACAACCGTCGGCTCCTATCCCGTGCCGGACTGGCTGGCCGCCCTGCCCTCCGAGCAGGCCCTGGTCGACGCCACGCGCGTCGTCTTCGGCATCCAGCGCCAGGCCGGGATCGACCTTCCGACCGACGGGGAGCTCTACCGCTTCGACGTCAGCCACCCCGACACGAACGGCATGATCGAGTATTTCACCCGGCCCATGGCGGGCGTCTCGTCGGTCGTCGGCCGCTCGACCGCGGAGGAGTTCGCGCGCCATTCGCCGATGGGTTTCCGGCGCAGGCCCGCCGGCGTCGTCACCGGCCCGCTCGGCGAGGGCTCGCTCAACCTGCTCGCCGACTGCGAGCGCGCCGCCCGCGTCTCCGGCGGCCCCTTCAAGTTCACGGTCACGAGCCCGTACATGCTCGCCCGCACCCTCCCAGACAACCACTACGGCAGCCTTGGGAGCCTGGCCATGGCCGTCGGCGAGGTCCTCGCCGCGCAGATGCGCGGGCTCCCGGCGGCCTGCGTGCAGCTGGACGAGGCGAACATTCCCGGTAACCCTGGGGACGCGCCCATCGCCGCGGCCTCGATGAACCTCGTCCTGGACGCCATCGACCGCGGAACCCAGCGGGCCGTGCACTTCTGCTTCGGGAACTACGGCGGCCAGACCATCCAGAAGGGCGGCTGGAAGGCCCTCGTCGGCTTCCTCAATTCCCTGCACGCCGACCACCTTGTCCTCGAGCTGGCCCACCGCCCGCCGGCGGACCTCGATGCGTTGAGGCAGATCGACCGGAAGATCGCCCTCGGCATCGGCGTCGTCGACATCAAGGTCAACCACATCGAGACTCCCGACGAGGTCGCCTCGCGGATCGGGGCCGCCGAGAAGAAGGTCGGCGAGGGCCGCGTGCGCTGGGTCCACCCCGACTGCGGGTTCTGGATGCTCAAGCGCTCGATCGCCGACCGAAAGATGGAGGCCCTCGTCAGGGGCCGCGACCTTTACCTCGGCGCCTAGCGCCGCGGCCTCCGCGGGCGGAAGGTCTGCCCGGCTCCTACTTGGGTCGGTTCTTCCGGCTCTTGCGGTCCTCGGAGTGGATGCTGTAAATGAGGAGCAACGCCCCGGCCGCGGCCAGGAGGAACCACAGCATGGCGAAGCCCGGGTAGCCGAACATGCGCCAGCGGGTGTCGATCCGCATCATCAGCGTGGAGCCGATGATCAGGGAGGCCATGAGGAGGCCCTTGGTGATCCGGTTCGCCACCTTCTCGATCCCGTCCACCACCATCTTCGCATCAGTCGCCTTCACCTTCACCTCCAGCTCGGCGTTGGCGACCGCGTCCATGATCCGGTTGACCCGGCCGGGCAGGTTGATCGTGAAATCCTTCATCTCGAGCAGGGAATTGAGCAGGCTGCCCTGCGAGGTGTCCCGGCTGAAGCGGCTCGAGGTGACCGCCCCGGCGTTGCGGCGGATGGAGGCGTTCGGGTCGAAGGCGGGGTCCAGGATGCGGCCCACCTCGTCCAGCTGGAGGAGCGTCTTGCCGAGAAGGACCATCTCGCTCGGGACGAACAGCCCGTTGTCCCTCGCGTGCCGGCTGACATCGAGGAGCGTCTGGCCGACATTCAGGTCGCGCAGACCCTGGTCGCGGTGCTGGGCCACGAGCTGGTCGATCTGGCGCCGGAACTCGTGATGGTCGAAGGTGTCGGTCTTCTCGCTGATCCGCACCACCGCCTCGGCGGCCTCGTCGCCCTTCCCCTCGCTGACGGCGAGAAGGATCTTGAGGAGATGCTCCTGCATCGCCGGGGCCGTGTAGCCCACCATGCCGAGGTCGAGCAGCGCTATCCGCCCGTCGTCCGTTATGAACACGTTTCCCGGGTGGGGATCCGCGTGAAAGATCCCGTCGACCAGGACCTGCTTCAGGTAGGCGCGGAACAGCTCCTCGGCGAGGGGCGCCCCCTCGATGTCCAGCTTCCCGAGGGGCCCCAGCGTGGTTATCTTGCGCCCCTGGACATATTCCATCGTGAGCACGCTGCGGGTGCAGTAGTCGAGGATCGGCTGGGGCACCTCGATCAGCTTGAACTCCTCCAGGTTCTTCCCGACCGCGATCAGGTTCTGCGCCTCGCGCTCGTAGTTGAGCTCATGCTGGATGGTCGTGCGGAACTCGGCCACGACGGCGCTGAAGCGGTACTTGCGGCCAACCTCCGTGTGCTCGTCGACGAAGGCGGCGATCTCGGCCAGCACGTCGAAGTCGTCGGCGATCTGGCGGCGGATGTCGGGTCGCTGCACCTTGACCGCAACCTCGCGGCCGTCCCGCAGCGCCGCGCGATGGACCTGGCCCAGCGACGCGGCAGCCATGGGCTCGATGTCGAAGCGGGAAAACGCCTTGGAGATCCGCACGCCGAGCTCCGCGAGGATGATCTGCTCCACGTCCTCGTACGGGAAGGGCTTCACCTTGTCCTGAAGCCGCGCGAGCGCCTTCAGATAGGGCTTGGGAAGAAGGTCGGGCCGGCCGGCGAGCACCTGGCCCAGCTTCACATAGGTCGGCCCCATCGCCTCCAGGTCGTCGACCAGCTGCTCGGGGGCGGCGTCCTTGGCCCCCGCCGCCAGGTCCTGGACGTCGAACCCGTCGTGCTGCGACATCTGCTTCACGATGTCGGACCGGCCGTACTTCCAGAGCAGCAGCGCAATTTGCTTGTACCGATTGAGATGGGTCGCGGATAGGTTCATGGTCTCAGGGCGTGGATCAATGCCGATTGTTGTGTGCGTTCGGTGGAAAGGACGGCTCTCGATGATAACGGGAGGGCCGGGAAAACGGTATGGGGAGTTTTCAGTATATGGCCGCCGAAAGGCGGCGCAAGGCCGGGCCAGCCGCCGGGTTCCGCGCACGATTCGGCGTTCAGGCACGGCTGCTGCTTCACGTCCCGAAAACATCGGCCGCGCGGGACCGCCGAATTGTCCTTACCTGACCCCATCCACCGGCCGGAGCGGCTTAACCAATCGACATACCTGGCACAGCAGTCGATGCTCGCGCCCAGCCCGACGGCGCCAACCGGAATGATTTCGTCCCCGATGAAGGAGTATAATTCCCGATGGTCCTGGATTTGCCTCTCGATCGGGATCGCGCTCCTCTACGCGGCCACCGGGCGCCTCTGCGTCTCGATATCCGCGCAGGTGGCCAACGTGTCCTGGATGCTCTATATCCCCGCGGGCCTGTCGATGATGGCCTCGCTGTTGTGGGGAAGCCGGGTCTGGCCGGCGATCTTTGCCGGCGAGCTGATCATGGGCCTGTCGGGCGGCCAGTCGTTCGCGATGTCCTTCATCATGGCGATCGGCAACGGCCTGGACGCGGCGCTGACCGGCTGGTGGTTCCATGACCGCCTGGGCCGCCGGATCCAGCTGGACAGGACCCAGGAGGTCGTCCAGCTGCTCGCGGGCCAGCTGCTCATCCTGCAGCCGCTGTGCACCGCGATCGGAATGGCAGCGCTGATCGTGACCGGCAACATGCCCCCGCATCGCCTCGGGGCGACGGCGATCGCCTGGTATTCGGCGAACATCAGCGCGCAGTTCATCGCCGCGCCCCTGGCGATCGGATGGCTGCGCTGGCCGCGCCCCGCGGCGCGGAGGTCCGAGTATCTCGAGCTCGCAGTGTTCGCCCTGCTGACGCTCGTCGTGGGCGCATTCGGCCCGGGCCGCTGGGCGGCCCGCCCGATCTCGCTGCCCATCACCCTGATCCTTGTCTTCCCGCTGGTCGCATGGGCGGCCATCAGGTTTGTTCCCACGGTCGCCGTCACGGCGGGGACCGCGCTCGGCCTGTTCGCCGTCGACGCGGCATTGATGGCGGCCGGCCCGTTCCAGGGGCTCTCGGTGGAGCTGCGAATGGTGTCGCTCAACCTTTTCATGAGCATCGCCATCGGCACGGGCCTGTTCCTTGCGGCCGCGGCGGCGAACGACCGGCGTTTCGAGACCGAGCAGGCGGCGCTGATAGCAAAGCTTCAGGCCGCGGTGCACCAGGTCTCCCGCCTGGAGGAGTTTGTCACCTTTTGCGCCTGGTCCGGCCGGGTCAAGTGGAACGACGAATGGGTGTCCGTTGAGAAGTTTCTCATGGAGCGTTACAACCTCAACGTCACCCATGGCATATCCGACGATTCGATGAAGCGGATCTTGACGGATGCCGGGGCCCCGGTGCCCCAGCACCCGGCGCGGGCGGACCCGAAGCCCAAGCCCGCCTGAATCCGGGAGCGCCGCGACCCGTCCGCCGGGAAGGCCCGTCGCGCGAGAGCAGGAATGGCCCTTGTGGGAGCCAATGCCGGGCAGGCCGGGGCGGCCCGCAAGGGAAGACGACGGAGGCGGCAACGGCCGCCGCTTTAAAGCTTGATGCTCCGCGCATAAATCGCGTCCGCTGACCATGGAGAAAGCGAACATGAGACTGGCAGCGGCACTGATCATCGTGCTCGGGATCACCGGTTGCGCGTCGACCACCGACTCGTCCAGGGAACCGCTGCGGCTCACGGTGTCTGCGGCCAACTATTCCCAGGTGTCCGGGGAGGAACTCTACAGGCGCGTCTACGCCCCGGACAACACCCACCCGGTTTTTCCCGCGGTCGCCGCGCCCGCCAAGCCGCTCTTCTACGCGTTCGTGCCGGTGGATTACTCGAAGGACGTGCCGTTGGAGACCATCTACAGCGAAATCGCGACCCCGCTCGCGCAAAGGGGCTACTTCAACGTCATCTATCAGATCAAGGCGGGGCTTGTCCCCACCAGGATCGACTACCTCATGCGCATCTATTGCGGCCGGCGGCAATGGAAGATCCCGACGGTTCGGACGGACAAGGTCACCTGGGGCAATGACGACCTTGTCTACACGTGGCGCGGCGCCGCTTCATCCGCCACCGCCAATACCATCGGCACGAGCTCGCTCTGGGATCCGCGCGTCGGGATGACCCCGTCCGAGATCGCGAGCATCGCGACGGATTTTCAGGGAAGCCAGGGGAACACGGGCGCGATGGGGGGCATGGCCACCATGGGCGGAATGGGCAACGCGGGCAGCAGGCTTTCGCATTCCGAGCAGCAAAGCGCCGACTTTCAGGACCTGTCGCGCGATGCGGGCTCGCGCATTTACTACCTGATGGTGGTGGAGGCGTTCAGGTTCGAGGACGTCAGGGAGAAAAAGAACGCCGCGCCCTGCGTCTGGGCCACGTTCGTCGCCGTGCCGCTTCGGGTGGGCCTTGAGCTCTCAAACGTCATCCGCCCGATGGCCCATGCGTCGATGCCGTACTTCGGCACGACGACGGATGGTCTACAGGTCTACGAGGTGCAGCCGGGGAAGGTGGTCGTTGGGGAGCCCGTGGAAGTGCCGGGGACCCAGAAGGCGCCCCCGCAGTCGGGTCCGGCATCGCCCTAGTTTCGGGCTCCGGCATCTTCACCCAGGGTGGCGACCATCATGACTCCGGCTCAGGAAGCGCGAGAGACCGGAGCAGGACCGCCCCCGGAAATATCCGGCGCAGCATCTCCTGCGTCAGGTGGACGTTCCAAACCGAGCTGCGCGCGCGGAAGACCGTGGTCCCCTTCTCCGGCGAATACACGCACATGCGGCCGCCAAACACAAAGACCACGGCCTCCGCGGTCCGGGACTCCCCGTCTTCGGCCAACGAAAACTGAACCAAGTTGACCGGGCGGTGCCTGGCCAGCCGTGCCGCGGCCGTGCGCGCATCCCGCGAGCCTTCGACTCCGGCGGCCGGCACGGCGCCAGGGGGGCCCGGCGCAGGCGCCTGCCCGCCGTCGTCCCACAGGATCGGATAGACCGCGGTCACCCGCGGGTAGTTTGCAAGGATTGGAACCGCCACAGCCTCGGCTTTGTCGCGCTCGGAGGGCGCGATCGAGAGGCGCATCCAACCATGGTTGATGTCCCAGCACCAAAGCGCGCCCGCGGATTCGAAGACGGCAACGGCGTGGCCCGCCACCATCACCTCGGCCTCGCGAGCTCCCCATTGGAGCACGCGGCCCCATGCGTCCGCTCCAAACGCTTCATGAAAGGTGTCAAAACAGGCGACCGACTCCACAAAGCACCCGTTTTCGACCCCCATGGGCACATAGCCGACGATGCCCTGTTCCGCCGCTATCATCCGTGGTGCCGTCGCGACCGTCGCGCTTCCGAGCATCAGGGCGAGGCACGAAGCGGCAACGGAGCGCGCCGATCGAAGGGTGCCTCTTCGCGTGGAGACACTCATGGGGAACGTGCTGGTACTCGGGACAGGACTTGAACCGTACCGGTCGTACAGAGCGCGGGCTTCTACCGGAGCGGTCAACGCGCTGGTACCAAGGAGGAGCATCACCGTTGCCTCTCGCGCCCTTCATTTGTGAGGAGACGACGTCCTTCGAGGGGCGCAAGGGACTCCACCCACTCACCCACGGTCCGCGCGGGCTGATCGTCGAGCAACCTGCTTAGGACATCGCTATAGCTCTCCCCGGAGCCGCGGCTGTTCCGGAGCCTTTCGGCAACATCCTGCCTTAGGCTCACAGTCGTATATGCCATACATTGAAAATGCATTATACATGACCAATGTACAGTGCCCCATTGCCGCATTTGGCGGCTATTCAGAGACAAAGGGTTCCGAAACGTTTCGCACGTCGTCCTTGCCGGCAAACCGAGGCGATTCCGCTCCCCCTGCGCGGTATTTGAAACGCTCGCTCCACTACAGCGAGTGGTTTCGATGGAGAATAGCGTCCGATATAGCAGACGTTAATTCACATAATGTCGGCTAATCCAGACATTATGGCCCATGCCACAGATTCCCTCCATTCCGCTGCCAGCTGCCCATGCCCTGCGCAAACTGGGCCGCGATCTCGCGCCCGCCCGGCGCAAGCGCGGTATCTCCACCGCTGACATGGCCGAACGCCTCTTCGTGAGCCGCGACACACTCTGGCGCTTGGAACGGGGCGATCCCGCCGTTGCCTTGGGAACCCTCGCGACCGCGGGGTTTGTCCTCCAGTTACACGACCGGTTAGCCAATCTCGCGTCACCGGCTGCGGATGCGCTTGGCCTCGACCTGGATGAACGCCGCATACCCAAACGAATCCGTCGCACTCGGGCATGAGCGTGGAGCTTCACATCGATTGGAAGGGCGAGACCCATCTTGTTGGACATCTCCACACCTCGGAGAACAGCCCGGCAGTATCGTTTGAATATGCAGCTGAATGGCTGCGCAGCGACGACGTGTTTGCGATCGATCCCACGTCTCTTTCTCTCCGGCCCGGAAGGCACCATGGTCATTCGCTTTTCGGCGCGGTCCATGACTGCGGGCCTGACCGGTGGGGACGGGTGCTGATCGAGCGCGCCGTCCGAAAACACGTCCTCCCACGGAGGCCCTACCAGGACCCCGACTACGTCCTCGCCCTCGACGACTCCTCGCGAATCGGGGCGCTCCGCTTCCGCGCAGACGCCGCCAGCCCGTTTCTTGCCGCCGGCAGCGGACGGCTACCGTCCCTCGTGAGTCTCGCCGCCCTGCTGAGCGCAACGGACGCCGTTCACAGCGAGACCGAGACGGCTGCGGACTTGCGTTTCCTGCTCGTAGCGGGCTCTCCCCTCGGCGGTGCGCGGCCCAAGGCGACTGTCAGCCTGCCAGACGGCAGGTTGGCCATCGCAAAGTTCCCCTAGCCTGACGACATCCGAGACATCGCCGCTGGTGAAATCCTCGCCCTCACCCTAGCCCGCCAAGCAGGCATCACCGTGGCGGAGCATCGTCTGGTCGTCCGCGTCGTAGGCCACCGGCGGCGGGAGCTTGGGGACGGTCGCTTTCTTGGTCGGCGTTGTGGTTGCCACAAGCGCCGACGCCTGCCCGCTGCGCAGGACCAGGGCCGCGTGCCTAAACGAGAGCCCGTCGTGCCTCATCACAAAGTCGATCACCGTCCCGCCCGCCCCGCACCCGAGGCAGTGGAAGAGGTTCTTCTCCGGCGTCACGATGAAGGAGGGCGTCTTGTCCTCATGGAACGGGCATTTGCCGGCCAGGTGGCCGCCCCCATGCGGCCTTAGCTCGATCCCCTTCGCCCGCACAAGCGCCGCAAGGTCCGTCCCGCGCTTGATCTGCTCCAGCTCGGCCTCGGGGATTCTAGGCACCGGGGGCCTCCTTCCCGCCAGGAAGCGTCAAGCCCCGATTTGTTGTTTTTGACATGCCGCCGAGTTATTGGTTATTCCATTAACGATGCAAGCAAAACCCTTAACTGCTGATATTGTCCCGTACAC
>Ga0182018_10000059_pt1 | contig 128845 bp, 109 predicted proteins | sample 812P2MmetaG_FD_120490 | JGI IMG/M metagenome (GOLD analysis project Ga0182018, IMG submission 120490) | Permafrost microbial communities from Stordalen Mire, Sweden - 812P2M metaG | ecosystem: Environmental > Terrestrial > Soil > Wetlands > Permafrost | place: Sweden: Stordalen | collected...
GCCCTGAAACGCTAGCCCGCCGCCTCCACCCGGTGGCTCCGGCATTGGCTTCGTGCCCTGAAACGCTAGCCCGCCGCCTCCGCCTGGTGGCTCCGGCATCGGCTTCGTGCCCTGAAACGCCAGCCCGCCGCCTCCGCCTGGTGGCTCCGGCATCGGCTTCGTGCCCTGAAACGCTAGCCCGCCGCCTCCACCCGGTGGCTCCGGCATTGGCTTCGTGCCCTGAAACGCTAGCCCGCCGCCTCCGCCTGGTGGCTCCGGCATCGGCTTCGTGCCTTGAAACGCCAACTTCTGCGGCGCGGATTTCAAAACCGCACCGGTTGCTACCGTCGACACTGCCGCCAGTGCGATAGCCAGCAACCCTGCGGAATACCTAAGTTTCGTCATGTTTTCTCCTCTGAGTAGTTGGTAATGGGGCCCAAAACGGCAGGCTGAAGGTAGTCATCCGGACGGATTGCGCAAGGGTCAGTCCACATGCGCTCGGCTGGCGACGCAAAACGGAGATTGCATTTAAGTTAATACCTCGCCTGGCCGGACACCCGGCCAAGGCGTCGTACGGGATGCCCGCAAATCGCGCCGCGATCGTGCCATTCCGGCGCGTCACGTAACTGCAGCTAACGACATTGGAACCTACATGGAACATACATGTGGAGTTCAACGGGGAATCGCGGTACTAAAGGAAGTCAGGCAGTGTGTGTCGGTGATCGGTATGGTTGAAACGAATCCCTCTCCAGTTCCTGCGAATATTCAGCCGGAAGCTTTCCGCGAGCATTTGCGGAAGCTGGACCGTCGCCAGTGGTGGCTGTGGTCCTCCACCGTGCTGATCCTCGTTCTGCTTACGATTGCGGTCGCATCGTTTGCCTTTCCGGCGATGCTCAGCATCGAGCAGGTGACGTATTCGTTCTACTTGAATCAAGCCGTGCGTGCCCTTGTTGGAATCGTGCTGCTCTTCAGCGTCTACGTTGTTTATCAGCAGACGATGATCGTGCGCATGCGGAATGAATTGGCCGATCAGATCCAGTCCCTCGCCAAGGTCCAAATCCTCACGGACGAGGTTTACAAACTGGCTGCCCTCGATCAGTTGACCGGCCTCTACAATCGCCGCTCGGGAGAGCAGCGGCTAGCCGAAGAGATCAGCCGCGCCGTGCGCCATGAGCGCCCTCTGACCATCTTGCTGATTGACCTCGACGGGCTGAAACAAATTAACGACCGGCTCGGACACGCGGCGGGAGACTTGGTCCTGAAGACTTTCTCCGAGCGTCTGCGCAAGGCCATTCGCGGCTCCGACCTCGCCGTGCGGCTCGGTGGTGACGAGTTCATGGTCCTGCTGCCGGAATGCCGCGCCGATGAGGTGAAACACGTCCTCAATCGCCTGGAAGGCCTCGACGTTCAGTATGAAGACAACAAGATACCCTGCCGGTTTTCTCGCGGGTGGACCGATTATAAGCCCGGCGAAACCGCCGAAGAGCTGATGCGCCGCGGCGACGTGGCTCTTTACGAGAACAAACGCGCGGGCAAGAAATCGGCTGATCCTTCGCAGTCCAAGTCCGTTCCTCAACACATGCTGTAAGGTAAATTCCCGGGCGAACTCCTCGGCCTAAACATCACAAAGAAACGCGGCTCCGCCTAATACCTGTCCTCGTTAGCTGCTCTGGCCGTTCCGTTGCTGTATCATGATCGAGAAAGCCACGCACCCTGGCCGTGGCAAGATGCTTTCGATTTACATGACCCGTTGCGACGCTACCGTGACGAAGCTAAGGTGACGAAGTTACCGTGACAGTGTCCCGCGGGGCAGGGGAAAAATGACCATGAAGCTATTCGCAGCCGTACTGACAGACTCCACGGTTGGATCGAAGCTGTTGAGGCGCCTAATGCTCGCCCTTTCCGTCGCGGCAATTTCAAGCGTCCCGCTGGCAGGAATCGCGCTCGGCGACACGCTTGAATTGAAGACCGGCCAAGTCGTGCAGGGCAGGTTCGTGGGCGGCTCTCCGCTGAACATTCGCTTCGAGGTGGACGGCCAAGAACAGATATTCGCAACGAAGGATGTTCTGAACCTGGGTTTCAGCGACATGAGGGACGCGTCAAATGCGCCAGCGCCTGCAGCGGCGCCACCGACCAGCGCAGCTCCCGCGGCCTCCGCTCCACCGCCGGCTAATACGCCTCCGCAAGATACTGCCCCGCCGCCAGCGGCCGAAGAGTCGCCGAACGCACCGACGGCAAACTCAATGGCCCAACAGGACGCGCCACAGTCCGCCCAGGGGTTGCAAGCCGTCACAATTCCGTCTGGCACTTCGCTACTGATCCGCATGATTGACAGCGTGGATTCTTCAACTAACAGAGTAAGCGACCCATTCCATGCCAGCCTTGAAACGCCGCTTGTCATTGGCAACACGGTCGTCGCGCAAAAAGGCGCGGACGTGTACGGCATGCTCGCGCGGGCGAAAGAAGCCGGAAAGATTTCGGGTTCATCGCAATTGACGCTGGAGCTCACCGGCGTCCGCATCAACGGCAACGTCGTTCCCATCGACTCAACCACCTACGATGTCGCGGGCAAAAGTCGCGGCACGCAGAGCGCCGAGCGCATCGGTGGCGGCGCGGTCGCAGGCGCCGTCATCGGCGGAATCATCGGAGGCGGCCGAGGCGCGGCCATCGGCGCAACGCTGGGCGCGGGCGGCGGCACAGCCGTTCAGGTGATGACGCACGGCGACCAGGTGCGTGTTCCGAGCGAGACTCTGCTCGAATTCACGACCGAGCACGACGTCACTGCGCTCGTCTCCAATCCCTCGAATTAACGGCGAAACGATATGTTCCTGTCAGGAACATCCCCCAATAATTTTCTTGCCCCTCCCGGAGGTGACTCGTAAGATACGCCCAGTTGTAGAAAGAGATACCATGCCAAAAGAAAAACCGAAGGTGAATATCGGCGAGGTCATTCGGTCCTACCGAAGCGACCGCGGCCTGTCGCAAGGCGATATCGAGCGTCGCACCGGACTCCTCCGTTGCTATCTCTCCCGCGTGGAAAATGGACACACCGTTCCGTCGCTGGAAACGCTCGCGAAGATTGCCGAGGCAATGGAAATCAGCCTCGCGGATTTTTTCCCGGGCACGGACACTCCCCAGGATCGCGAAACCCGCAAGATGTTGGGCGAGCTCTCCGAAGAAGAAATCCGTTTCCTCGCGGACATCAAGAGATACTCCACCAGCCTATCGGATGACGATAAGAGGCTCGTTCTGGCCATGATCCGTAAGATGGCCACCATCGTTCCGCCCACGCGCAGCGGCAAGTCCGCCGGTGTCGCGCACCGCGCGGAAATGTAGATTCCGATTTCTCGATTTTCATTTCAAACGCATTGCGTGCGCGCACGGGTCCGCCTGCCGCTGCATGGATCGGCAGGCTCGCCACTAGCGCCCGCGTTCGCCGATTCGCTACAATAGAGCCACGATGCTGCGGAAACGGCACAACACGGTTGGTGTGAAGGTTGGCAAGATCCAGGTGGGCGGCGGCGCGCCCGTGGTCGTGCAGTCCATGACCAATACAGACACAGCTGACGTGGCCTCGACCACGCAACAGTGCCTCGAGCTTGCACAGGCCGGCTCGGAACTTGTCCGCGTCACGGTGAACGTGCCGGAAGCCGCCGCGGCTTTCCCGGAAATCAAGAAACGCCTTCTCGATGCAGGCTGCGATGTTCCCGTCATCGGCGATTTTCACTACAACGGCCACGTCCTGCTCACGAAATATCCCGATTGCGCCCGCGCCCTCGACAAGTACCGCATCAATCCCGGCAACGTCGGCCACGGCCAGCGGCGGGACGAACAGTTTGCAACGATCTGCAAAGTCGCTCGCGACAACGGCAAACCCGTGCGGATCGGCGTGAATGGCGGCTCGCTCAATCAGGAACTCGTCATGCTCAAGATGCAGGAAAACACCGACAAAGACCTCGGCAAGACTTCCGAAGAGATCATCAACGAGTGCATGGTGCTGTCGGCGCTCCAGTCAACCGAACTGGCTCTCGAGTGCGGGTTGCGCAAGGACCAGATCATCATCTCCTGCAAGGTTTCACGCCCCGGTGACTTGATCGCGATCTATCGCGATCTCGCCGAAAAGACCGACCAGCCGCTGCATCTCGGCTTGACCGAAGCAGGCATGGGCGCCAAAGGGCTCGTTTGGTCCGCCGCATCCATGGGAATTTTGCTCGACGAAGGCATTGGCGACACGGTTCGCGTTTCTCTCACGCCGCGCCCCGGCGGCGACCGCCGCGACGAAGTCTATGCAGCGTGCGAGTTGCTGCAATCGCTCGGCTTGCGCACGTTCGCGCCAAGCGTGACGGCGTGTCCAGGTTGCGGGCGCACGACCAGTTCCACGTTTCAAGAACTTGCCGAAAGTATTCAGGATTACATCCGCGACAAGATGCCGGAATGGAAGCGGAATTTCGAAGGCGTCGAGGAACTGAAGCTCGCGGTGATGGGCTGCATCGTCAATGGCCCCGGAGAATCGAAGGCCTCCAACATCGGCATCAGTTTGCCGGGCACAGGAGAGGCGCCGCGGTGCCCCGTTTATATTGACGGCCAGAAATTCACGACCCTCGAAGGAACCTACGAAGAATTGTCCGCGGCATTTCAAGCGCTGGTGAACGATTACGTCGCAACAAAATACGCGCGCCGCGAAACCCCTCTCCCTGCGGTCGCCGCTCCCGCAGTGGTGGCAGCCGCAAAGCCGTCGCTCCGCGTCATCGCCTGATCGCCCCACCCGCAAAAGGTTTGTACGTAGCGCCACGGTCTTCAGCGCGGCACGGCCCGATGCGAATAAGAAAGTCCACACAACCTCACACTTGCGTCCCGGGCTGCACGTCATAAGATATTCTTGTAGTTCTGCCGCGTTTCGTCGAGCGCGGCCGAAAGGAGAATCGGATGAACGTCGGCCGGGGCCGCGCCTCTAAATTCGACGTTGAAAAATCGCCGATTCTCGCCCTCCCTAAGTGTCACACCATGCCGAGTAGAACTCAGCGTAACTCGCTGAAAACAAACGAAACGCACACACCTTACTCGACACACAAAACGATGCCGGGCGGAGCGCAAAAACACGGTCATCGATAATGGAAAATTCAACAAACTCGGCCGAGCGCGAACCGCAAACGCCCCGCCACTGGCGCCGCGGTTTCTGGAGCCTCATCGTCACGCAGTTTCAGACGGGCTTCAACGACAACGGGCTGAAGTACCTCGTCATTTACCTGATTATCGGCATGAACCTCCCGCAGGCGCGGCGCGACAGTCTCGTGCCCATCGTCGGCGCGCTGTTCGCGATTCCGTTCATCCTTTTCTCGATGACGGGCGGCTACTTCGCCGATCGTTACAGCAAGCGCAGCGTGACTATCGGCACAAAATTCCTTGAAATCGGAGTGATGGCATTTTTCATCGTCGGCCTCGCCATGCGCAGCCTGCCGATGGAATGCGCGGGAGTGTTTCTGATCAGCACCGAGGGCGCCCTCTTTGGCCCTTCGAAATACGGGCTGCTGCCCGAATTGCTGCCGGAGAAGCGGCTTTCGTGGGGCAACGGCATCATGGAGTTCGGCACATTCCTTGCGGGCATCGGCGGTACGATCGCCGCCGGCGAACTCGCCCAGCGTTATCACAACCGGGAAATCATCGCCGGCTTCCTCCTGCTGGCTTGTTCCCTGATCGGACTCATCACCAGCCTCGGTATTTCCAGGATTCCCGCAGCCGATCCGAAGAAGAAATTCCGTTGGAACCCTCTGGGCGACTTTGCGGCGCAAATGAAAACGATCGTAGCCGATCGTATTCTTGGCTGGGCCGTCCTTGGCAACACCTATCTTTTTTTCCTTGCGGCACTGTTGCAGCTCGGGATCGTAATCTACGGCCACGACGTTCTTCGGATTGACGAGACGCACATCACGTATCTACAGGCGTCGGTTGCCATCGGCATCGGGCTGGGCAGTGTGGCGGCTGGATATCTCTCCGGTGGAAAAATAGAATACGGCTTGATCCCGCTCGGCGCCGTGGGAATGACGGTCTTCAGCGGACTGCTCTACAGCCCCGGCCACACCCTCCTGACGGCGGGAGTACATTTGGCTTTGCTTGGGGTTTCGGGCGGCCTGTTTGCGGTGCCGCTCAACGCGCTCATCCAGCATCGGCCGAAGCCCGAACAAAAAGGCGGCGTGATCGCCGCCGCAAATCTGGTCTCTTTTATCGGAATTGCGCTCGCTTCCGCCGCCTATCCGGTTATCACCAACGTGTTTCACCAGACGGCTGCTGGCATTTTTCTGGACGGCGCGATCCTCACATTGGTCACCACGGCCTATTCGATCTACCTGCTGCCCGACTCGCTGGTGCGATTCGTGCTGTGGGCCGCCACGCACTCCGTCTATCGCATCCGCGTCGAAGGACGCGACAATATCCCCGAGACAGGCGGCGCGCTTTTCGTCTCGAATCACATGTCGTTGGTTGACGCGCTATTGCTGATCGCTTCCACGGACCGCTCAATCCGCTTCCTGATGTTCAAGGGCATTTACGATCTTCCCTATGTAAAGCCTTTTGCGAAAATGATTCGCGCCATTCCGATTTCCTCCGAGCTTCGGCCGCGCGAAATGCTCCAATCCCTGCGCGAAGCCACCAATGCGATCAAGAATGGCGAAGTCGTCTGCATCTTTGCCGAGGGACAGATCACGCGCATCGGCCAGCTGCTGCCGTTCCGCCGCGGCATGGAGCGCATCATGAAGGGCGTGGACGCGCCGATCATTCCCGTAAACCTCGACGGTGTGTGGGGCAGTATCTTCAGCTTCGAGCGCGGGCGGTTCATCTGGAAATTGCCTCGCTCGGTTCCCTATCCCGTCACGGTGAGTTTTGGCGAGCCGATGCCGTCCACGACGACGCCCTTCGAGGTTCGGCGCGCGGTTCAGGTGTTGCAAACCAGCGCCTACGCCCACCGTCGTTCACGCATGCGAACGCTGCACCGCTCGCTGATACACACGGCGCACCGGCATCCGTTCCGCTTCGCGATGGGAGACAAGCGGCGTCCGCGGATGAAATGGGGCGGCGCGCTGCTCAGCGCGATCTTTCTGGCGCGCCGGCTGCGCAGCACCTGGGCGGGCCAGGAAATGGTGGGCATCCTGCTGCCGCCTTCCGTTCCGGGCGCGCTCGTGAATTTTGCGGCGACGCTCGCCGGGAAGATCCCGGTGAATTTGAACTACACGACATCGGACGAATCACTGGCTTCGTGCGCCACGCAGTGCAAGCTCGAAACTGTTATCACCACCAGGCAGCTGCTCGATAGAATCCCGCTGAAGGTTCCGGGGAAAACAATCCTGCTCGAAGAAGTGGCGGCGAGCCACGGTTTTGGCGAGCGGCTGGTGGCGCTGTTCCTTTGGTTTTTTCCCGGCGGCGCGCTCGAGCGAATCCTGAGCGGCGGCAAGAACAAGAGCCTCGACGATCTCGCCACCATCATTTTTTCCAGCGGCAGCACCGGTGAGCCAAAGGGAGTGATGCTCTCGCATTGCAACATCCGGTCGAATATTGATCAGGTGGGACAAATGTTCATGTTCGACAGCAAAGACTGTCTCCTCGGCGTTCTCCCGTTCTTCCATTCGTTCGGCTTTACGGTGACGCTCTGGCTTCCGGCGGCGCTGGGGGTCAGCGTTGTTTACCATCCGAGCCCGCTCGATCTCGCCGCCATTAGCGAAATCGTCCGCGACTATCGCGTGACTTTCTTGATGTCCACGCCAACTTTCCTGCAAGCGTATGCGCGGCGCTGCTCTCCCGAGGATTTCGGCAGCTTGGAATACGTGGTGGTCGGCGCGGAAAAATTGCCGGAGCGCCTCGCTCTGGCGTTCGAAGACCGCTTCGGCATCCGGCCGCTCGAAGGATATGGCGCGACGGAATGCGCGCCCGTTGTCTCCGTGAACACACACGACTTCCGCGCCCCTGGATTTCGGCAAGTCGGCGCAAAACGCGGGCGCATCGGGCATCCACTTCCCGGCGTAAGCGTGCGCATCGTGGACCCCGATACGTACGAGTCGGTCGCGGCCGGCGCGTCGGGACTCCTGCTGGTGCGCGGGCCCAACGTAATGCTGGGCTATCTTGGCAAGGCCGAGAAAACCGCGGAGGTTTTGCGCGATGGCTGGTACGTCACCGGCGATATTGCGGCGGAAGATGAAGACGGCTTCCTGACGATCACGGATCGCCTGAGCCGCTTCAGCAAGATCGGCGGCGAGATGGTGCCGCACATTAAAGTGGAAGATCAGCTCCAGGAACTCGCGGGCGCCACCGACCAGCGATTCGTCGTCACCGCGGTGCCCGACGGGAAAAAAGGCGAGCGGCTGGTGGTCCTGCACACGCTCCCGCCTGAAGAATTGCAGCCAGTGATCGAGCGGCTTGGCGAATCGGGCCTGCCGAATCTTTGGACGCCGCGCCCGAATCAATTCTTCTTCATCGAGGATTTGCCGCATCTCGGCACCGGCAAGCTCGACCTCCGCCGCATCAAGGATATGGCTCTCCAGTTCTCGCCGGTGGAAAAGGAGTCATGAACCGATGCCGCCGACTTCCCAAATTCGCATTTCGGCCGTGCTGGAAATCCATTCAACTTTAGTTTTCGCCGTTCGCTAGTTTACGCTTGATTCACTCATCGCTCTCGTTTAGGATTCCCGACGCTGGAGAGATTCGGCATGACCAAATTCGACAAACACAATTCGCTGCAGTGGCAAGCGCAACAGACGCTGCGCCGGGATTGTGGCCGACTTAGCTCCAGTCCCTCTAATTAGTTATCTCTTTGCAGCTCAATCGCTTGCCACACGATTAATCTAAGTTCCAAGCCGTTCCATACTCACCGCCCGCTTTTTTCCATGCGCGCGAGCCCTGACGCCATTCGCGTCCACTAGAAAGGTGATGCCATGGGCATCCACGTGAAAAACGGCACGCCGATGCACGGCCCGTCGCTGGGTGACTCGTGTTCGAGAGCTCACATCGCGAAGGGATACCGCGCAACCGAGGTGTTGGTGATCTGCGATGCGCTCTATCGAGATCATCCAGTGCACTTTCCTGTCCGGGAATGCACGCACTATCTCGATAAGAATCGCCGGGACTTCGAAGAAATGGAAAAAATCGCTTGGATTATCGAAACCGGCGGAACAAGGCGCACGGCTGGATTCGCGCGCACGGGCGATGTCACGGACAAACCTCGCGAGATCGAGTTGACTCTCGACGAGAAACCGTAATCCAGGTCCGTGTGCGCGGCGAGCTTGCCGCATTCGAGTTCTCGAACGACCGGTCCGGGAGGTTCATGGAGCGCGACGCAATTAGTGCTAGCCAGTCGCGCCGCCATTGCCGGCCCGGTCCGGCGATCGAGAAGATCCGAGGTTAGGTCTCTTGCGCAGAGATAAGCGAAAGACAATTCATCTATCGCACTTAGAAAATTCCAACCTTGATGTGCAGGAATTTCTTCGGATCCTGCCTAAATTCGCCGACCAATGAACGAAGATCGCCCGTTAGCCCCGTCACATTGTCGTAGAAGGCGGGATCGGTGAAGAATTTTCCCATCGTGCCCTGAGTGGAATTCAGTTTCGCGGACGCATCGCGGACGTTTGCCGAGGCGTCGCGCAGATTCGTGAACAGGGTATCGTCCGTGACCAGCTTGCCGAGCGTGCCCTTGCCTTCGCGCACGTCGCCAAGTAGCGCGTTGCCCTTATCCGCCACACCTTTGACGCTGTCGTACGCGCTTGGATCGTAGATCAACTTGCCCACCGTGCCCTTTTGATCGCGGACCGCTCCCAGTACGTCATCCGCCTTGTCTACCGCCGCATCGACCTTCATATAGAGCTCGTCGGACGCGACCAATTTTCCGACGCTGCCCTGGCCCTGTTGAATCGCGCTGGCCATCGCGTCGAGTTTACCCGCGGTGCTATTCAAGTGATCGTAGAGCGCCGAATCGTTGATCACCTTTCCGATCGTGCCCTGCCCCTTGTTCACCTTGTCGATGATGTTGCCGATCTGAGTCGAAAGAACGCCGAGGTTCTCGACCACGTCAGCGCCGCGCTGAACGATGGCCTTCATATCCGCCTGTTCGCCGCCGGGGACCACTCCGTTGGCCGGAATCACTGAACCAGTAAGTCCGCGCGTGATGCTGACGTAGCGGTCGCCGAGCAGGCCCTGCGTGACCAGGGTTGCGGCGGAACTCGAGCGAATTTGATCCTGATATTTCTTCTCTATGCGGAGGACGAGCGTGATGTTGTGCTGCAGGTCTTCCGGATGCGGTGTCAAGCGCATGGACTCGACGTTGCCGATCGCGATGCCATCGAGGGTCACGGGCGCGCCCGTTTGCAGCTCGTCCACTTCCGGCAGATACGTCAGAACCCGATACTTCGGCCCGAGAAATCCCGCGCCCGTTACGTAGAAAATCGCCACCATCAAGATGAACAAACCGGCCAGCACGAAAATCCCGACCCGCAGTTCCGTCCACGACAGTTGCTTTCGTTGCGCCATTGCCTTCCCTCCTCAGTGATCCCGAATGCGAACGTTATTCCGCGGAAGCCAGAAACTTCTTCAGATATTCGTCGGACGAGTGCAATACGCTCTCGGCGGTGCCTTCGAAATAAACCTTCCCTTCGCGCAGCACCAGCACGTTTGTCGGCGGCGCAACCGCAGCGCCTTGCACTTGTCTTTGATCATGTCCGGGCTCGACACCCCGCGCGCCATTTCCATCATCGGAGACGACGCGGTTGCTTTCCTTGTCATAGCGGAAGTGCGCGAGGCCGAAGGCATCCTGCACGCGGTGCGTGGCCAGCAAGGACGTAACACCCTGCAAATCGCGCCCCCGCAAAATCAACGTGATGATCGTTTGCGAGGTTACGGGATCGAGCCCTGCGGTCGGAGAATCGTAGAAGACCAGCGGCGGCCGGTCCACCAGCGCCCGGGCAATGGAAACGCGGCGGCGCATGCCTCCGGAAAGTTCGGCGGGATATTTATCGAGCGCAGCTTCTAATTCGACGAACTTCAAGGCCTCGCGCACGCGTTCGTCCACTTCCGCGTCCGGTACATTTTCCTCACGCAAGCGAAAGGCGACATTTTCCGCGACCGTCATCGAATCGAAAAGGGCGCCCTCCTGAAACACAAAACCAAGGTGGCGGCGGAAATCCAACAGTTCGTTTTCACTCATCTCCCCGATGTTGTGGCCCATCACCCAGATGTGTCCCGCGTCAGCTTGCAGCAGTCCCGCGGCCAGTTTCATGATGAGCGTTTTCCCCGAGCCACTTTCGCCGAGAAACACTTTCGTTTCACCCGGCGATACGTCGAAGGAAAGTCCGCGAAGCACGTCGCCCTCGTCGAAGCCAATAGAGACGTCTCTGAACTCGATCAAAGGTTCGCCCGGAACGATGGTATTAGCGTCGAGCAGGGGCGCCGGGCGAGAGGGGCGCAGCATCACGAGATTATAGATGGAAACCCGGATGATTCGCAGCGCATGATTTGAAGCGATGAATTCCGGCGGCGGCCTGAGCCTTGCCACCGAGGACCGCGCGGCAAGTTGGCCCGTCTATTTTTGGAACATGTACAGGAGCAGCTTCGAAAGGAAAAAATCGACCAGTATAACTACGACAGAGGAGATGACCACGGCGGAGGTCGTCGCGCGTCCAACTCCTTGCGTCCCACCCTTTACGCGCAACCCCTGAAAGCATCCAATGGTGGAAATGACGAAGCCGAAAAATAAAGGCTTCACAAACCCCTGGACCAGGTCCCCAAACGCGAGCGCCCGAATCGCAGTCGTCCAGAATTGCACCGCGCCCAGCCGCAACGTCAAATAGGCAACGAGAAAGCCTCCGCCGAGACCCACGAAATCGGCGACGGCCACGAGCAACGGCAGCATCATCACCATCGCGACTACGCGCGGCGTTACGAGCTTGCGCACCGGGTCCGTGCCCAGCGCTCGCATCGCGTCCACCTGTTCGGTGACCACCATCGAACCCAGTTCGGAGGCAATCCCGGATGCGTTGCGGCCGGCCACCAGGAGCGCCGTGATCGTCGGTCCCAGCTCGCGCACCAACGCGAGCGCCACCGCCTCGCCCGTCAACGCCGTTTCCCCGAAGCGCTCGAATTGGGACGAGGTCTGAAGGACCAGCACGCCGCCAATAAAAAATCCCGCGATGGCCACAATCCCGAGCGAACCCACGCCGATCAGGTCCATCTGCTCGAGGGTGTCGGTCCAGTATCGGGGCGGGGTGAAAACGTTCGCCACGGACTGCACGACCAGCAGCGAATAATCCTGCAAAGCAAGGACTTGCCCCTTGGCCACGTCCCCGAGAAAAGACAGGACGGATGGAGTTTCGCTGGTATCGGGCATCGTGTGCGAAGCGGCTGCCGTGGTCCAGCCGAGTCTTCGAGAGCGTAACGTCCGCTGCGCGGCGCGTCAAGCAAACATCAGCACGATGCGAATGAAAATAGGGATTCTGGTCACAGTTCACAGATCGCGCGGCCTTTACGGGCGCGAGTGCGTCCGGTAGAATCCTTCGTCTGTCCTGAAAGGCAAGGCATCACAAAACATGCTGCGATTCGTAACCGCCGGAGAATCCCACGGGCAGGCGCTCGTCGCGTGGATTTCCGGTCTGCCCGCCGGCATACCCGTGGATCTCGAATTCATCGGGCGCGAGTTGCATCGCCGGCAATTGGGCTACGGGCGCGGCGGACGCCAGCGCATCGAAAAGGACCAGGCCGACTTCCTCGCCGGCGTGCGCCATGGGAAGACCATTGGCGCCCCGATCGCGCTCCGCATCGAAAACCGCGACTGGAAGAACTGGGAGAAAGCCATGCCGGTCGAGGACAGCGAGGGCGCGGACGACGCCCAGCGCCGCCTGACGGCGCCTCGGCCGGGGCACGCGGACCTGGCGGGCGCGCAGAAATTTAATTTTCACGATGCGCGATACGTGCTCGAGCGCGCCTCCGCCCGCGAAACCGCCGCACGCGTGGCTGTGGGTGCGCTGGCCAAATCGCTGCTGCGCGAATTCGGGATCACGATCCTGAGCCACACGATCGGGGTGGGGCACGTGCGCGTGGAGCGCGCGGTGACCTGGGAAGAAATCGTGGCGATTTGCGAAAATTTGGAATCGCCCCTGCGCTGCGTTGATTCGGCCACGCAAGCTCGTATGAAAGCGGAAGTGGATCACGTGCTGCGCGCCGGCGATTCGGTCGGCGGAATTTTCGAAGTCGTCGCGCGCGGCCTTCCTCCCGGCGTCGGAAGCCACGCGCAATGGGACGAAAAGCTCGATGCCAAGCTGGCGCAGGCCGTGATGTCGATTCAGGCTGTTAAGGCAGTTGAAATCGGGACTGGCGTCGGCAATTCAGGAAGCTACGGCTCGGAAGTGCAGGACGAGATCAGCTACGACGCTGCGCGGAAACGGTTCGACCGATCGTCCAATCTGGCCGGCGGGCTCGAGGGCGGCATCACCAATGGCCAGGACATCGTGGTGCGCGGTTATCTGAAACCAATTTCGACGCTGCGGCGGGCGCTGCTCACCGCGGACATGAACACTAAGGAAGCGGTCAAGGCGGCGTACGAGCGCTCGGACGTCTGCGTGGTGCCGGCAGGCGGCGTAGCCGGCGAGGCGATGGTGGCGCTCATCCTGGCGGGAGCGTTTCTGGAAAAGTTCGGCGGGGACTCTCTGGAAGAAACTCGCAGGAATTTCGACGGATACCAGGGGCAGCTGGACAATTTTTAGGAATCTTGGCGGAAAAAAGCGCAATGATCCATCCCATTGTGAAATACGGCGACCCAGTGCTCGAAACGCCCGCCAAGCTGGTGGACGCGTTCGACGCGGAGTTCCAGACCCTGATCGCGGACATGTTCGAATCCATGTACGCGGCGAATGGCGTGGGGCTGGCGGCGCCGCAGCTCGGGATCAGCCGGCGCGTGGCGGTGATTGACGTGAGCAATGGGAAAACTGCGGAGGCCAAAATCGTCTGCGCGAATCCGGAAATCGTTCATGCCGAAGGAGAGCAGCGCGAGGAAGAAGGCTGCCTTTCGGTGCCCGGATTCAGGGGGCACGTTGCGCGGCCGCAGTATGTGACCGTGCGCGCGCAGGATTCCTCGGGGAAAGAATTCGAAATGCGCGGCGAGGGATTGCTGGCGCGTGCGTTCTGCCACGAGATCGACCACCTCAACGGAGTTCTCTTTATTACGCACCTCAGCATGCTCAAGCGGGACCTGATCAAGCGGAAAATCCGCAAATTAAAAAAAGCCGGCGACTGGTAGGCGCGCCGTGGCGCTACGAATCGTCTTTTGCGGCACGCCCGCCTTCGCCGTTCCTTCCCTGCAGCGGCTGATTGCGGAGCCGGATTTCGAAATTGCCGGAGTGATTACGCAGCCCGATAGGCCGCGCGGGCGGGGCCAGGAAATTCGCAGCTCTCCCGTGAAAGATGCAGCCGTCGCTGCCGGGATTCCAGTCTACCAGCCGGCGAAGATCAAATCGGGCGAGGCGTACGACTATTTCAAGGGGCTTTCGCCGGATGCCGTCGTCATCATCGCCTACGGACAGATTATTTCGCAGCGGCTGATTGAGATTCCGCGGCTGGGATGGATCAATCTGCACGCGTCGCTGCTGCCGAAGTATCGCGGGGCCGCGCCGATCAATTGGGCGATCGCGAATGGCGAGAAACTCACCGGCCTCACGACCATGCTGATCGATGCGGGGCTCGACACCGGACCGATGCTGCTGAAATATCAGACTGGAATCGGCGCGGACGAGACTGCGCCGGAGTTGACTGCCCAGCTCGCCGACGCGGGCGCGCCGTTGATCGTCGAGACGCTGCGGAAACTCGACCGCGCCGAAATCGCGCCGACGCCGCAGGACAATTCACAGGCGACGTTTGCACCAATCCTCAAGAAGGACGACGGGCGAATCGATTGGTGGCTTACTGCACACAAAATATACAACCGCATCCGCGGCCTGCAGCCGTGGCCCGGCGCGTCCACGACCTTTCGCGGAAAACATTGTCAGATTTGGGGCAAGCCGCTCAAGCCAGTCTCGGCAGGCGGCACACCCGGCATAATTCTGCCGACCCAGGAAGATGGCTTGCTGGTAATCTGCGGCGGCAGCACCGTTTTGCGGGTTGAACAGGTCCAGCTCGAAGGACGTAACCGCGTCACCGACGCCGAGTTCATGAACGGGGCGCGCATCATGCCGGGCGAACACTTCGGCACGTAGAGCCGCGCAATGCCCGTCTCAATCTCAAGACAAATCGCTTTCGAGGTTTTGCGGCGCGTCGAAGCAGACGGCGCGTACGCCAGCGACGTGCTGCACACCGAGCTGAAGGCGAGCGTCAAACCAGCGGATGCGGCGCTCGCGACCGAACTCGCGATGGGCGTCCTGCGCTGGCGGCGCCTGCTCGATTTCCTGCTCGAGCGCCAACTGCAAAAACCAGTCGAGCGCCTCGATCTGCCCGTGGCGCTCGCGCTTCGTATGGGAACCTACCAGCTTCGGTTCCTTGAAAAGATTCCGGCGCGCGCGGCCGTGAATGAATCGGTCGAGCTGGTGAAAATGGCGCGAAAAACTTCGGCCGCGTCCCTCGTAAATGCAGTCCTGCGAAAACTGGCCTCGGAGGCAAAGTCACCCGCTGAGACTTATCTGCCGCCTGGCATGCCTCCTGCCGAACGCCTGGGGATTTTGCATTCGCATCCGACGTGGATGGTCGAGCGATGGCTATCGCAACTGGGCGAAGCGCGCACCATCGCATTGCTCGACGCAAACAATCGCGCGCCGCGCTTGAGTTGCGCGCTGCATGATGCTGGCCGGCGCGATGAAGTTATTCGCGCGCTTGGAGAGGCAGGTATGCGCGTGGAGTCGGGCCAGCTCTTGAAGTCGGCGTTCGCCGTCAGCGGCGGCAGCCCCGCGCGCGCGGAAGCATTTCGTGCAGGACAGATTTCGATTCAGGACGAGGCTTCGCAGGCGATCCCGATGCTTCTCGGCGTTCGCGCGGGCGATCGCGTGCTTGATTTATGCGCGGCGCCCGGAGGCAAGACCCCCGCGCTGATTCGCGCGGCGGGAAGCACGGGCCTTGTAGTCGCATCGGATCACCACGCGCACCGCCTGAGGGCGATGCAGGCCCAATTCAAGCGGCTCGGTCTCGGCGGCGCGCAGTTGGTTGAACTCGACGCCGCGCAATCTCTTCCATTTCGCAGCGATTTCGACCGGATTCTGGTGGACGCTCCGTGTTCGGGTACAGGCACGCTGGCGCGGCATCCGGAAATTCGCTGGAGGCTGCGCCCGGAGCAGCTCGCGGAATCGCGCGAACAACAATTGCTGATGCTGAGGATGGCGCTCGCGCATCTCGCGCGCGGCGGCAGGCTTGTGTATTCCACGTGCTCGATCGAGCCCGAAGAAAATGAAGAGGTCGTCGCGGAAGTTCTAAAGAAGACGCCATCGATCCGGCGCGTGTCTGCGAGCGAAGCCGCGCGAACGCTCGAGCCATATCTTTCGCCCGACGCAGATTCCTCAACGCTCTTCGCTCGAGACGGATATTTCCGGACTTTCCCTCCGGCCCATCGCACGGACGGTTTCTTCGCCGCTCTTCTCGAAAAAAATTAGACGCTGGCGGCCCGCAATTGGTTTTCCGCGCACCTCACCGATTGAAAATAATCTGGCAATCGTATTGCTTTCGAAGTCGTGGGCGCTCATCCCAGTTCGGTTACCGGGTGAGCCTTCTATTGAAATGTAAGGCGTTTGGGAGGTTAGTTCATGAAACGAGCCGTTCAATTATTCGGATGTGTATGTGTTTTGGGATTGCTCTTCGAGCTCTCTGCGCCGATATCAGCGCAGGATACGACCGGCCGCGTGATCGGCAGCGTTGCCGATCCGCAGGGGGCGGCCGTGCCGGGCGCCAATGTGACCGTTACGAATTCGGCCACTCGACAGAGCAGCGCGACCACCACGCGCGAGGACGGCTCCTTTGAGGTCCTCAACCTTCCCATCGGGCGCTACTTCGTAACGGTCGAGCGCGAAGGTTTCAACAAGGTTGTCACCCAGGAAAACAAGCTGGAGATCAACCAGGCACTGCGATTTGACATCACGCTGACCGTAGGCACGGTCAACCAGACCATCACGGTCGAGGCGCAGACCTCGCGGGTGGAGACGGTCAATCCCACGGTGGGCGCCACCGTCACGGGTGACGCGATTCAGCAAGCCCCACTGAACGGGCGAAATGTGCTGAGTCTGGCGCTCCTGCAGCCCGGCGTGACGGAATCGAATCCCGACAACACCGGCGCCGGCGGCTACTCCAACGGAGTGGGCGGCTACAGCATCACCGGCGGCCGCACGGATTCGGTGACGTTCCTGCTCGACGGCAGTCTAAATAACAATCTGCTCGACAACGGCGTGGTTTTTAACCCGAATCCGGACACCATCGAAGAGTTCCGCGTTCTGGAGAGCAACTACACCGCGGAATACGGCCGCAACGGCGGCGGAGTGATCAGCGAGGTAACGAAGTCCGGCACCAATACGCTGCACGGCAGCGCCTTTGACTACGTCCGCAACGGCGACTTCGACGCGAACTCGTATTTCAACAGGATAGACAGCATTATCAGCGGCGCCACAATTCCCCGTGATCCGCTGCGGCGCAATCAGTACGGCGGCACGTTGGGGGGACCGATCACCGTTCCTCATTTGATCAACGGCAAGGACCGGCTTTTCTTCTTCGTCGGCTACCAGGGACAAAAACAATCCGACTTGGGCACGCCACCCGAATCGCAGGTGCCCGTTTTCACGATCGCGGAAACCGCGTGCATTGCGAACCCGTCGCAGGGATGCGACTTCTCATTTGATCCGGGCGTGGTAGCGTTCCTCGCGACGAATCCTTTCTTTCAAGACCCGACCAAACCGGCAGGATTTCTGAATCCCGCGGCGCTCAATCCCGTGTCAGTGAACTACATCAACAAGGGTCTGCTGCCCGTCGCATCGAACGGTTTTGTTACCCCCACCAGCGTCGCAACCAACAACGAAAACGAACTCACCATGCGGTTCGACTTTCAGGTCACCCAAAAGGATCAACTGACGGCCACGATTGGAGGCGAGCGAAATCCACAACTAGCTCCGTTTGTTACCGACTCGAACCTCATACCCTGGGCAAACGTACCGGGATTTTCGGTCACGACCAAAGTGAACGACTATTTCGTGAATCTGGCGTACACGCGCACGATCTCGCCGAACATGTTGAATGAATTGCGGTTCGGGACGCAGCGCGCGTTCCAGTTGCAAGGCGTTCCGGTGGGCCCGAACGCGCTGTTCACTGCCTCGGCCCTGGGCTTCACGAATTTGACTCCGGACAATTCGACCGGTCCGCCGGTCTTCGATATAGATAACCTGGGAACGTCCGTCGGCTACACGTACAGCGGTCCGTCAACACTGGCCAACAACACGTTCGGCGTGTCCGACACGTTTACCTGGATTCACGGAAAGCACAACTGGAAGATGGGCGGCGGGGTTTCCGCGTACCAGAACAACCAGCTCTTTGATTTCCTGACCAACGGGCTATTCGACTTCGACGGCAGCCTGACGGGCAATGGGTTCGCCGACTTCCTGCTCGGCGCGCCGACCGACTACGCGCAAGGCGCGGCAGCCCCCTCAAATATTCGCACGAAGTCCACCTACGGTTTCTTTCAGGACGAATGGCATACTACGAAGAAATTCACGCTGACACTCGGCATTCGTTACGAATACAACACCCCCAAGTCCGATACCGAAGGCCGAACGTTTTCCATCATCCCTGGCTTGCAGTCCACTCGCTTTCCAAACGCCCCCGTCGGACTGGTTTTCCCCGGGGATAAGGGCGCGCCCTCAGGCGTCAATTTTCCGAACACGCACAATTGGGCTCCGCGCGCAGGCTTCGCCTGGAATCCGGACGGGGCCGGCAAGACCAGTATTCGCGGCGGATTCGGGATTTTCTACGACATCCTGAAGGCCGAGGACAATTTTCAGTTCAATGGCCAGCCGCCGTTCTTCAGTCTGGCGGATTTCTTTTTCCCGACAAGCCTGACGGGCAACTCGTGCGCCTCCTCGAATCAACCCGCGCAGGTAATCACATATTTCTCTGACCCCTTCGATTCGACCTGCACCACGAATACGTTCCCCTCGGTGCCTCAACTGAGCGGAACCCAATACTTCTCCAACCCCAGTGCGCTGCCATTCGGTTCGCAGCTTTTCTTCGTGGACCCGCATTTGAAAACTCCCTACACCTATCAATACAACCTGAGCGTTCAGCACGAACTCGCACCGAGTCTCGCTTTCGAAGCGGACTACGTCGGCAGCAGTTCCCACGGGCTTACGGCTCTGCAAGATGTGAATCCGTTCGTTCTGGGCACTACGGACCGGGTTCTCAATCTGATGCCCGGCGAGAGTTCATGTCCCGACCAGAACGCGGGGAATGGCGGCGGGGCCGGGTGCACCTTCTCGGCTCTCGATGAGTTTAGGAACATCGTGGACGCAAATTACAACGCGCTGACGACGAGCTTGACGAAACGGATGGGAGATACGCGTTTCGGCGCCGTCTACTTTACGGTTGCTTATACCTGGGGCCACAGCATTGACAATGCATCAGGCTTCCGCCAGCGGAGCGACCAAGTGCCTTCCTACGATCCGGAGCTCCTGCGCGCCTCGAGCGACACCGATGTTCGCAACCGTGTCAGCCTAAGCGGCGGCTGGGATCTTCCGTTCGATAAAGCCTGGCAATCCGGTCCAAAGCGGCTGACGCAAGGCTGGACGCTCTTCCCCATTTTCACGTGGAGGACCGGATTCCCGCTCAACGTCTTCGCCGATCTTCCGGACGACGAGGGCGCCCCATTTGCTGAAGGGCCATCCGGGGCTGGAGACGCCATCGTTGTTAACGCGAACGTCGTGGGCCCGCTCAACACTTTCAATCCCCACCAGCAGCAGGCGGTCAGCGGCACCTCGCTGGGATCCTGCGTGCTTGCGCCTGGCAATCCGAACGGTTGCGGCAACTACTGGTTGAATCCAACCAGCTTCAGCATTGCGCAGAGCAGCGACACAGTCGGAGATTGCAGCGAGCTCGCCACCGAGGCGCCGGGCACGTTCCCGTCCGACGCGCAGGCGGTTAATTGTCCGTCGCTTCGCACCTATGGTTCGCTTCGCCGGAATTCTCTGCGCGGGCCGGGCCTCGTGAATCTCGATATGTCTCTTTCGAAAACCACGGCAATCACCGAAAGGCTCAAGCTGGAAATACGCGGAGATTTCTTCAACCTGCTCAACCACGCCGAGTTTGCGAATCCGGATACGACCCCAACCGACGCAACATTCGGTCAAATTACGAACACAGGCGTCCCCGGCGACGAGCGAGAGCGCATTATTCAACTCGCCGCGCGCTTTAGCTTTTAGTCGCTCGCCTCGTGCTCGCCCGGCAAGTCGTGCTAGGCTCATCGCGGAAGGGGTGAGCGAATGGTGCTGCGAGAGCGCCTGCAGTGGATTTTCCGGATGGCGCTGCTGCTGTTCATTCTGTCGTCCGTCGCGTTTCTGAGCGCGCTTACGGCCATGCGTTTCGCGGTCCAGGGCCGCGAAGTGCCGATGCCGGACGTTGTCGGCAAAGGAGCCCTGCCCGCGCAGCAGATTTTGCACGGCCGCGGTGTGGGCATGAAGGTTGAAGATCGCATCTTCAGCAATCTTCCCGTGGACACCGTCGTGCGCCAGAGCCCGCCGCCCAACATGCGCGTGAAAACAGGCCAGAGTGCGCACGTAGTCCTCAGCCTCGGCCCCCAGAAAGTAACGATTCCGCAGCTCCAGGACCGCAGCCTCCGGGCCGCCCAAGTGGAACTTCTGCGGGGGGGGATGCAGCTAGGCGAAGTCTCCAGCGCCTACCTGCCGAGCGACGTGGCGGACACGGTGACGGGGCAAGATCCCGCGCCGGGCAACACGGAGGTCACGGGTCCGCACGTCAATCTGCTTGTTACGCTGGGGCCTCGCCCGGCTGCGTACGTGATGCCCGAACTCATCGGTCTCCCGATCGCAGAAGCGCAGGCGAAATTGGGTTCCGCGGGACTGCGGCTCTCGAAGCTGACTCCCCAACCTGCTCCGGATGCTACCGCGGGGACGATTGTGGCTCAGACGCCGGCCCGCGGCCAGCGCGTGGACTCGAGTTCGACCATCGAGTTGCAGGTAGCCGAGTAGCGATCGCGTCCGTCCCCAGCTTTCGGGCTGTGCTAGAATTCCCGAGTCTCCCATGGCTTACGCAAAAATCGAAATCGCGCCGTCCATTCTGGCCTCGAACTTCGCCAAGCTGGGTGAGGACGTTCGCGCCGTGGAAGAGGGCGGCGCCGACTTGATCCACGTGGACGTGATGGACGGGCATTTCGTCCCGAACATCTCGATTGGACTCCCGGTTGTCGCGTCTTTGCGCAAAGCAACCCGCCTGCCGCTCGAAGTGCATCTGATGATCGAGCGCCCGGAGGAATATATCGAGCGGTTTGTCCTGGCCGGCGCCAACCGCATTCTGATTCATCAGGAGGCGACGGTGCACCTGGACCGCGCGCTCACCATGATTCGAGAGCTGGGAGCGCAAGCGGGCGCGGCGATCAATCCGGCGACGCCGGTGGCGACTCTAACGGACGTTTTTGGTAAGGTGGATACGGTCTTGGTCATGTCCGTCAATCCGGGGTTTGGGGGGCAGAAATTCATCCCCGGGGCGATTGAAAAAATTCGGCAGCTGAATCAGTGGCGTGCGCGCTATAATGGCGCCTTCCGGATTGAGGTTGACGGCGGCGTGGACGCGGAAAACACTGCCGAGTTGGCCCAGGCCGGGGCAAACACATTCGTCGCTGGGACTTCGATCTTTCACACGCCCGATCCGGCAGCAGCTGTGCGGCAAATTCGTAAACTCGCAACCGAAGCCCTGAGTCAGCGGGTTTGAGAAAGCGTGTGATGGGTCGATTCTTCATGAAAAACCGTCATCTCCTGATTGCCGGCGTTGCTTTCTCGCTCGCCGGGTCAATGTGCGCGACCGCGTACGCCCAGCAAAAACCCAAAATCACCAAGGTCAAGCCGACGCCGGCGAAGAAGGACGATACGACGCAGTCGGCCGAGCCCGACAAGGTCCTTTACGATCGGGCGATGCTCTCCATTAAGCACTCCAGATTTACCGAGGGGCGTCTCGACTTTCAGACCCTGATCAACACCTACCCGGATAGCGAGTATCTCGCCAAGGCAAAGCTCGGCGTCGCCGATTCGTTCTACAAGGAAGGCGGCACATCCAGCCTGACGCAGGCGATCGAGGAATACAAAAACTTCATCGTCTTTTTCCCATTTCTCGACGAAGCCGCCTACGCACAAATGCAGGTCGGCATGGCGCATTACAAGCTGATGGAAAAGGCGGACCGCGATAGCAGCCACGCCGAGGCAGCTGAAGATGAATTCCGGGCGTTCCTGTTGAAGTACCCTCAGAGCGCGTTCGTGCCCCAGGCAGAACAGAGTTTGCGCAACGTGCAGGAAATTCTGGCGGACGGGGAGTTCGGGATTGCACGCTTCTATTACACCAAGAAGGACTATCGCGCCTCCCTGGCCCGCTTGGTGGAAGTGACTGAGCGATATCCGCTTTTCAGCGAGAGTGACGAAGCGCTCTGGATGATGGGAGACGTTTACCAGCGCGCGCGACAAACAGTCAAAAACGAAGACGACAAGAATCACTGGGCCGATCTCGCGGCCAAGTGCTACAACCGCATCGTGCAGGACTATCCGTCATCGGCTCTCGTGGGGGGCGCCAAAGATCGCCTGAAGGCGATGAACATGCCCATCCCCGCTCCGAACCCCGATGCCGTCCAGCGGATGAAGCAACAGCAGCTCTATATGAAGCAGCATCACGAGCTCGCCGCGCTGAAGCTTCCGATGGGGATGGTTAAGAGCGGCCCCGACTTTTCCGCAGCGGCCCACAGCGGCGCGCCCAACCTGAATCCACCGGACGACACCGTATCAGCCATGGAAGTTTTGCGTGAGGGCGCGGCCGGACCTTCGTTTTCTGTCCGTGCGGTGGGAGCCGATACGCCCATTGCAGGCGGCGCCGGAACGTCCGATTCGGAGTCCGTTGTAACGGACTCTCCTGACGCGGCCACTCCCGCGCCGGCGACAACCGCACCGGGTACGGCGGCTGCCGTTCAGATTCTTGAAGCGCCTAACGCGGGCGGCGCTGCAACGGCCGCGCCAGCAGCCGACCCACCGGCTGCGGCAACTGCCGCGCCTGGCGAGTCGTCGTCTTCGACGGCAAATCCGCCAGCTGAACCTGCGACGGTGGTCACGAATTCCGCGACGCCAAGCTCGTCGCCCGACCCGGCTCCGGCCGGCGCCGCAGCTGCAGTTGCGGGGACCTCAGCGGCTCCCGCAGCTCAAACCGCGTCGTCGCAGGCAGCTCCGGCTGCTGGATCGAGCAGTTCCACTACCGCAACGTCGGCCGCGGCCGCCAAGAGCGATCCCGCCACCGAGTCCACGAGCAAGAAAAAGAAGGGGTTGCACAAGCTGATTCCGTTCTAGATCGGTTGTTTACCCCCTGCTAACAACTGTAGCACGCCTGTACTTCGAGTTCGTTGACGCTCCCTTCCGGTAATGCTGCAATAGGTGTAGGCAAAGGTAGGCGCAGTGCTGTGTAGGCGCGTCTCCAGGGGATCCCAGTGCCCAAGATTTTGGTCGCCGACGATAACGCCAATATTCAGAAAATGGTCGTGCTGGCGTTTGAGGAGCGCGGCATTCAAGTTGTTACCGTTGGCAACGGGGAAGCGGCCGTGCGCCGCATTCCAGATTTGAGTCCTGACCTGGTTCTCGCCGATATTTTCATGCCGGTGCGCAATGGCTACGAAGTCTGCGAATTCATAAAGAAAGATGAGCGCTTTTCGCACATCCCCGTCATTCTTTTGGTCGGTGCGTTTGATCCGCTCGATGAAAAAGAAGCGCGCCGCGTGGGCGCCGATGGCGTCCTGAAAAAGCCTTTCGTTCCTCCCGATCCGCTGATCGCGATGGTCATGTCCGCGCTAGAAAAAAATCCCAGAGTTGTCGCCGAGATGGCGAAGGCGAAGGAAGCCAAGGAAGTTCTTCCGGAGCCCGTGGCGCAACTCGAGATTCCCGCGAGAGCCGAACCCAAGCCGCTGCCAGATTTTCCCGAGCCGACCGCCGAAGAAGCTGCGATGGTCTATGGATTCGGGAAGGGCGTGCGCGCGCTGGACGACGAACCACCCGAAGCCCAGGGCGCGGCCAAGCCTCCCGTCGCCGAAACCCAAGAACAGGATGACGACGCCGAGTTTGACGGCGCATCAACCTCCAGCGACTGGCGCCGCAATGCCATGGATTTCGAAATTCCGGCCGGATCGGCTAACATGCCCGCTTTTTCCTCCGACGAGAATTTGGAGCCGCCATCATTTCCCTCGGAGACCGAACACCCTCCGCGGCGCGTTCGCGCGTCCGATCCTGTGGAAGAATCTGGCCCGGTCGTGCAAGAGCAGGCGCGCGTGTCCCCCGTTATGGAATCCAGCGTCGCGGAATCCACCGACGAGGTATCCGCCTCGTCCGAGTCTTTCAGCGCGCTGCCTGAGCCGCATGCGCCGTCGGTATCTGCGGAATCCGAAATCGAGACCAAGGCGCAGGAATCTCCTGCCGTCGAGTCCGAATCGAGATCCGAGCCGGTCTCATCGCCTTCGGCTGCTCACTGGATGGACGCTCTTGCGCCCACGCAATCGGATCGCCCGAGCGGCGGGTGGATGAATTCCCTTTCTGAGCAGTCGCCTGAAACCAGTTTCGTTGCGTACCCGACCGACGAACCCACCGAATATCACGAAGAGGCCTCGTCGCCCATCGAATCACCCGTCGAATCGATCGAGGCGCACGGGGAAGAACACGCATCTGTGGAAGTTCCGGAGCCTCAGGATTTGTTCCCGGTCTCGCACGCGATTCACGAAGAGCCGTCATTCGCGGACGAGCCTGTTGCAAGCGAGCCGGCCGAATCCTGGTTCGCGCCTGCTCCATCCGTTTTTGAATCCGATCGCGATCCGGTCTCGGAGCCCGTCGCCGTCGCCGCATCTCAACCAGATCAAGGACTCGAACTTGACCCGGTCGAATCCCAGTCGTCTGTCAGCCTGCGGGAACCGGCTCTGGTCGAATCGCCGGCTGTGCGCGTCACTCCTGAGCCTCTCCTCGTTGATGATGAGGAATCGCACGGACCGTCGGAGTACGGCTCGCGCCAGCAGCGGGTTTCGCCGTTGCACTCATTTTTTGCGCCCGCGTCTGGAGATCCGGTTGTCGAGGAACCGATGGGGGCAGAGCCTCCGTCTTTCGCCTGGGGAGAATCTCCTGCTCCGGCATTTGAGCCTCCATCGGGCGATACAAACGGCCGCATACCGACCGCCCTGCCGCCAAACCGTGAAGCGCTGTCCGGGATTGCCTTCTTGATGCCTCCGCCGGACTTTAGCTCTCATATGCAGGAATCCGCACCCGCGAACACGGAGACTGTGGATGAGGTCGTGCGGAAGGTGCTCGAGCGCCTCGAACCGCAGATTCACGACTTGCTCTCGCGAGGCGTGTTGAAACCGCTGATAGAGAACATTCTCCAAAGCGAGCTCTCCAAAAAAGGAAAATGACGACCCGACAAGGGTCGTCATCCCGAGGCCGCAACGCGGCCGAGGGATCTCTCTTCCGGATTCGCCAATCGTCGTAATCTTGAGATCTACGCCCCTAGTTTGGCTGGCCGAAGGGTCTCTCCTCCATTCCCACCAACCATCCCCACCCCGCAGAGCCCGTAGCGAATCTCGCCGCGCCAATTGACGCCCCGAGCGCCCGCCGCTTATCATTGATTGTTTCGCCTCAGCACGAAATTCAAGACCACAAGGAACTCATGCCCCGGGAAATTCCCAAGGCCTACGAGCCGCAGGAGATCGAAGAGCGCTGGGCCAAGGCCTGGTTCGACGAGAAACTCTTCCGCGCTGAAAATTCCGCCGACGGCCCCATGTTTTCGATCGCGCTTCCGCCGCCAAACATTACCGGCACGATCCACATCGGCCACATGCTGGAGCACACGCAGATTGACATGCTCGTCCGCTGGCACCGCATGCGCGGCCATCGCACGTTGTGGCTTCCCGGCATGGACCACGCTGGAATCGCCACGCAGTTCGTCGTCGAACGCCAGCTCGCCAAGGAAAAAATCCGCCGCCAGGACCTGGGCCGCGAGGAATTCGAGCGCCGCGTCTGGCAATGGAAACTGGAAAGCGGCGGCGCCATCAAGGAGCAGATGATTCGCCTGGGCGCTTCCTGCGATTGGACGCGCGAGCGCTTCACCCTCGAACCGGCCCTCTATCGCGCCGTGATTGAGGCTTTCCTGCGGCTCTATCGCGAAAGCCTGATCTATCGCGGCCGCTACATCGTCAACTGGTGCCCGCGCTGCCAGACGGCCATCAGCGATCTCGAAGTCGTCCACATCGAGCGCCCGGGCAAGCTCTGGCACCTGCGTTATCCCGTGGTCGGGTCGAAGGAATTTCTCGTCGTCGCGACGACGCGCCCCGAAACGATGCTTGGCGATACCGCCGTCGCCGTCCATCCGGATGACGAGCGCTACCAGCGCTTCATCGGCAAGAGCGTGATGCTGCCCCTGATGGACCGGGAGATTCCCGTGATCGCGGACACGTACGTTGACCGCGAGTTCGGCACCGGCGTGGTCAAGATCACGCCCGCGCACGACCCGAACGATTTCGAGGTCGGCAAGCGCCACAACCTTCCCGAAATTGACGTGATGACCAACGACGCGCACATGAGCGCGGCCGCCGGCAAGTACGCGGGACTCGACCGCTTCGAAGCCCGCGCGCGCGTCGTCAGCGACCTCGAAGCGCTCGGCCTGCTCGAACGCATCGAAGATATTTCGCACGCTGTCGGTGTCTGCGACCGCTGCAAATCCGAAGTCGAGCCGCGGATTTCCACGCAATGGTTCATGAAAATGAAGCCCCTCGCCGAGCCGGCCAAGGAAGCCGTCCACGGTGGCTTGATCGAGGTGGTCCCGGACAACCAGCGCACGATCCTGCTCAACTGGCTGGACAACATCCGCGACTGGTGCATTTCGCGCCAGCTCTGGTGGGGTCATCGCATTCCCATCTGGCACTGCGCCGATTGCAAGGAGATGGTGCCCGCGATCGATTCACGCGTCGAACTTTTCGAAGGTCACGCCCGCGCGGCCGGCATCCCCACGAAGTGCTCGAAATGCGGCGGCGCGAAGCTCATACAGGATACGGACGTCCTCGACACGTGGTTCAGCTCGTCTCTCTGGCCATTCTCCACGCTGGGCTGGCCCGACGACACGCCGGACCTGCGCACGTTCTATCCCACGAGCCTGCTCATCAGCGGCTACGACATTCTTTTTTTCTGGGATGTCCGCATGATCATGATGGGCCTGCATCTCAGCGGAGATCGGTTTCCGGACGCCTCTCGTCAGGGCACGGCTTCAGCCCTGCCGAAAGACAGCACATCCTCAGGGGTTTTAACCCCAGAGGGCAATCTGGCTTCCTCGGTTCCTTTCCGCCGCCTCTATCTGCACTCGCTCGTCCGAACTTCCGAAGGCGCGAAGATGTCCAAGACCAAGGGCACGGGTGTTGACCCGCTGCAATTGACCCAGCAGTACGGCACCGACGCTCTGCGCTACATGCTCGCCAGCATGTCCGCCCCTGGCACGGACATCGCCCTCAGCGACGACCGCATCCTCGGCGCCCGCTCCTTCGCGAACAAAATCTGGAATGCCGCGCGCTTCCTTTTCGTCAACCTCGAAAAAGTCGAAGCAAGCGGCCTGACGCTCGAAGAACTTGCCGCTCCGGAAATTCGCGCCAAAGCTCCATACCCGGTCAAGGGCGAAGGCGCGCTCGCGCACCGCTGGATTTTTTCGCGCCTCGCGGCCGTCACGGCGCAGGTCAACAACGCGCTCGAAAACTTCCGCTTTCACGAAGCCTGCCAGACGATCTACCAATTTTTCTGGGGAGACTTCTGCGACTGGTACATCGAATGGGTCAAGCCGCAACTGGCTGCCGCAGACCGGGAAGTCGCCCTCGCCGCATGGCGCAATATTTTTGCTGCTCTCGACAACGCGCTGCGCCTGCTCCATCCGGCGATGCCTTTTCTCACCGAAGAGCTTTGGCACAAGCTGCCGCAACCCGCGGGCGCGCGCTCCATCGCGCTCGATAGATTCCCCGAGCCGCTCCCCAGCTGGGGGGACGCTGCCTCCGACGATTCCATGGCGAGGCTGCAAGAGATCGTGATCGCGGCGCGCAACATTCGGGCGGAGATGAAGCTCGACCCGAAACGAAAAGTCGCGGCGGAATTTTGGACCGGCGGTCCGATGCTCCGCAATCTCGTCACGGAGAATATGGACCCGCTTTTGCGTTTGGCGGCGCTCTCGGAACTGAGGATTTCCTCTGTCCACCTCGATCAAACCGGTGGGGCGATTCGCTCCACGTCCGCATTCGATCTGCGCATCGCGTATGGCGACACAGTGGACAAACCAGCCGAGATCGCGCGCCTCAAGAAGGAAATTGAGCGCCTCGCCAAAGACATCGAATCAAAGCAAAAGCGCCTGGCTGACGACAATTTCACGAGCAAGGCTCCTGGCAAGGTCGTTGACGATCTGCGCGCGACCATGATGGAACGCCAGATCGAACACAAAAAGCTGCGCGATCGCCTTGAGCAGGTGGAGGCAGAATAGATTCCCGTAATATTCAGGCACAGAAGCGGTCAGGGCGAGATGCTCGGGGACTGGAGCCCCGTGCCACTTTCGACAGTAGCCTCCGGGTTCATTAACTTCTTCTAATGATGTTTGGTTACGATGTGTAAGTGCGGCCTGAACGGGGTCGCCCCGGGGTCGGTGCCCAGACACTTCGGGAACCAAACCAGATGACACAACAAGCACAACAAGATTGTTTGGTGCAGCGCGCTGAGGACCGCATCGCCATGAAGGTGACGGCGCTGCTCGTCGGAAGACGCGGCACGCTGCGAGTGGAAACGGGCCTCACGGAAAACGTCAGTTCCCGCGGTGCCCGCGTGGTTTCCACGAGCACATGGCCGCTCGACGACACCATACTTATTGCCATACCGGGCTTTAATTTCAGGTCTTCGGCCCGCGTGGCTTACTGCCACTCGCTGGGTGTTGGCCAGTTTGGGATCGGCCTGGAATTCGTTGGAGCTGCCGAGCACTTGGAAATCACCGCCCTGGCAACATCACTGCAATTCTTACAGACGTAAACGCAAGAACCTGCCGGACACAAGAGTTTTCGATCCTGCACAGTGCTACTGCCTAATTAACGCGGCGCCGGGCTAACTTCCGATGAGTCGAATTACCCGGCAAGTGGTTGATCGACATTCCGCAAAGTAAACCCCTGACGGGCGCGGACGGAAACTTGTTCGCCGCGCGACGGTCGAGTATGCTCGGTGGTTTCACCCCATGGCCACGAAGCGAATGGCAAGCCTCCCGGGCACCACCGACCGGCGCATTGACGCGCTGCTCACGCTGCTCGCCGAAAATTCAACCATCGTCATCAGTGGCGCCAAGATAGCGAAAGAAATCGGCGTGACGCGCCAGCAGGTCTGGCGCTGGATCGAAAAGTTGCGCGCCGTCGGCGTGAAGGTCCAGGGCCACGCGCGCTCCGGATACCACATCGAACGCATGCCGGACATCCTCGCCCCGCAAATGCTGAGCCATCGCCTCTACGGCACGCCCTTCGCGCGCCGCATCTACCATTTCTTCAAAACTGATTCCACCAACTCCGTTGCCATGCGCCTGGGCGAATCGGGCGAGCCGCACGGCGCCGTCGTTCTCGCCGAAGAGCAGACAGCCGGCCGCGGCCGCGCCGGCCGTTCGTGGGCTTCGGAGAAATCGTCCGGAATTTATTGCAGCGTCCTGCTGCGGCCGCCGATTCCGCCCGCGCACGCGCCGCTTCTTACGCTGATCGCCGGCCTCGCTGCGCGCGACGCTGCCGCCGAGGATCTCGATACCCTCCCCGACATTCGCTGGCCCAACGATCTGATGATCCGTCACGGGGCCAACGGCGGCCGCAACGGCAGCCGGAAATTTTGCGGCATTCTTACCGAAATGCACGCGGAGCCCGACCGCGTGCACTACGCCGTCGTCGGCATCGGCATGAACGTCAACCAGGCGAAAATGCCCGAGGGCATTGAGGATGTCGCCACTTCGCTGCGCATGGAGACGGACAAGTTTCATTCGCGGCTCGAGCTGCTGATCCGGTTGCTGCGCCACCTCGACCGCTACTACAATCAATTCCTCGCCGAAGGAGCGCGTCCGATTCTCCGGCGGTTCGCTCAGGTATCCAGCTATTTCGAGGGCAAGCGCGTGCGCATCACCACCGCAACCGAAACCTTCACCGGCGTCACCGCCGGGCTCGAGCCCAGCGGCGTCCTGCGCGTGGCGCGCGACGACGGCCGCGGCACCGAGCCCGTGCTTTCCGGCGATGTGACGGAGGCCCCCTGATGCTTCTGGCGCTCGATGTCGGTAACTCGAATACTGTGCTGGGCGTCTTCCGCGAGAAAAAACTCATCGCCAACTGGCGTCTCACCACCGCGCGCGATCGAACCATAGACGAATACGGCATCCTCACGCGCGACCTCTTCACGCTGGCTAAATTGAAACCCGACGAAATCGGTGGCGTGATCATCAGCTCCGTAGTGCCGCCGTTGAACTCCACTCTCGCCGGGATGGCGGAAGGCTATTTCAGCCGCAAAGCTCTCTTCGTCGAACCGGGAATCAAGACGGGAATGGCCGTGCTCGTTGACAACCCTCTCGAGGTGGGCGCGGACCGAATCGTCAACGCCGTAGCGGCCTTTCAAAAATACGGCGGCCCGTGCATTGTGGTCGATTTCGGCACGGCGACCACGATCGACGTCATTTCCGCGCGTTGCGAGTACCTTGGCGGCACGATCATTCCCGGAATCGGTATCTCGGCGGATGCTCTCTTTGGCCGAGCCGCGCGCTTGTTCCGCGTCGAAATCAAGGACCCCGGGAAAATTATTGGGCGCAACACGGTCGAGCAGATGCAGGCCGGCCTCTATTACGGTGCGATAGATTCGGTTGACGGTGTCCTTTCGCGCACCAAGGCGGAATTCGGCTCGGAAGCGAAGGTGATCGCCACGGGCGGCTTCGCCAAACTCGTCGCCGGCGGCTCGAAACACATCCAGCACACCGACGAATTCCTCACGCTGGACGGCCTGCGCATCATCTGGGAACGCAACCAGCCCGGCGCAAAATCCTGAACGCCGCGCAACGGACGTGATTGCGAGAGCTTCACCGGTTTAAAGATTTCAATGTAGCGCCGAGCTTTAGCTCGGCAGCCTTTGCCGTCCGGTTTCGCATTCGCGCGAAGCGCGAATCCCGGTGGAAGCGCGGGGACTTATCATCGCGAAACGATTGTGATTGCGAGAGCTTCACCGGTTTAAAGATTTGAATGTAGCGCCGAGCTTGAGCTCGGCAGCCTTTGCCGTCCGGTTTCGCATTCGCGCGAAGCGCGAATCCCGGTGGAAGCGCGGGGATTTATCCCCGCGAAAAAGACGCACGCGAAGCGCGCTACCTTTGCGCTGACGCTATCGCAGCATGTAATCGCCTCGATCCGACCGTGAAACCGCCGCCAGACCAACATCCAACGATGGAACCCTTCAACTACTTCAACTATTTCACCGAAATCGAGGAGCATTTCTGGCGCAAGCGCGGCGCGCACCTGCTCGTGTCGCCGCTCGATTGGGCCATCGTCGAGACGTGGCAAAAAGCGGGCATCCCCCTCAACGCCGTGTTGAAAGGTATCGATCGCGCATTCGAAAGCTGGGGCCGCTCGCGCCGCGCCTCCGGCGGGCGGCAATTGAAAAGCCTCGCCTATTGCGTGGACGCCGTGCTCGACGCCGCCGCCGAAGCACAGGAGGCAGCCGCGGGCACGGGCCCGGAAATTGCGGCGTCGCGGCCCGCCGCCGAACCCTTTTCGCGCGCCGAATTGAAGGGATATCTCGAGCGTAACGCGGCGCGCCTGCGAGCGTCCGCCGAAAAGAATCGCACCGCGCACTCAGCGATGGCATCGCGCATGGAAGAAACGGCTAAACGCATCGAGGAGGCTCTCCCGCTCGTTGATTCGCCGGCCGCGCTCGACTTGGAAGATCTCGAGCGCCGCCTCACGATCCTCGAAGAGAAGCTCACCGCCGCGCTTTCCGCCGATGCAGACGAAGAGGCTCTCCTCGCGATTCGCCGCGAAATGGACCGCTCGCTGGCTCCATACCGGCGTAAGATGTCTGCGGAGCAATTAGCGCAGCTCGAACGCCAGTACACGCAGAAGCGGCTGTTCGAGCAGTTCGGTGTCCCGCGTTTGAGCCTCTTCTACCTCACGTGATCGCCGGGTTGTTCGTCCGTTCTGTAGCGGTTCGGTTGCGGCCTGTACGTTAGTCTAATTTCAGTTCTTCGTACTTTTGCGATCTATTCCGGGGTTTGCAACTGTGCTAGCGTCTCTGCAGAATCATGAATCACAAGCGACAATTCGATACTGGCGCGACCCACAAAAGTTCGGACGTTTGCCATCTTCTAATCGACACACAGGCGATTAGAAAATGGTCTAAGTCACTGAAAACAAAGGGTTGGTACCATGCCTAATCGACACACTTTCGAGGGTCAATAGCCGCCGTGGAAATCACCATTGAAAAGCTGATCTACGGCGGCGAGGGCCTTGCGCATCACGACGGCTCGACCGTCTTCGTGCCCTTCGTGCTCCCGGCGGAGCGCGTCGCCGCCGCGCCCGTCGAACAGAAAAAGAAGTTCATTCGCGCGCGCGTGGAGCGCCTGCTCGAACCTTCGCCCGATCGCGCGTCCGCGCGGTGCCCGCATTTTGGCATCTGCGGGGGCTGCGATTACCAGCACATCCCCTACGAATCGCAGCTCAAATACAAAACCGAAATCCTGCGCGAAACGCTCCGGCGAATCGGGCGCATCGAATGGCCCGGCGACATTACCACGCACGCCTCGCCGCCATGGGCCTACCGCAATCGCGCGCAATGGAAAGTCCGCCCGCTCGGCGAAGATGGTGCGGGGGGCATGGGCATTGGATATTTTCGCGCGAACTCCACGGCGCTCTGTGCGGTAGAGGACTGCGCGATCCTGTCGCCGCTCCTTCTGAAGACTCTTCTCGCGCTTCGCGCCGGTGCCGCGGCGGGTATGTTGCCGCGCGAGCTGCGGGAAATCGAGGCGTTTGCGGGCGCCAACGATTCAAAGCTCCTCGTCACAGCTACTTTCGCCGGCTTTCCTGCGCGCGCTCAGGAGCTCGTCGAAAAACTTCGCGGGATTCTGCCGGAGATCGAAAGCTTGCTTTTTCACGACCCCACTCGCGAGCGCATGGAACTCGATGGCCCGGGCTACATTGAATGCGAAGCGGCCGGCTCGACGTACCGCGTGGGCCATTTCTCATTCTTCCAGGTGAATCGATTTCTCGCCGGCGAGCTTGCGCGCGTCGTCGCCGTGGACGAGGCAGACGGTCGGCTGGCGCTTGATCTCTTCGCTGGAGTCGGACTGTTTTCCGTGCCGCTGGCGAAACACTTCGCGCGCGTGATCGCTGTCGAATCGAATCCGGCGGCGGCGCGCGATTTGGAGGCGAATACCTCCGGGCGGATCGCTCGCAGCGGTCGAGTAATCGAAGTGCGATCGGCGGACGTCGAGGAGTTTCTCGCAAAGTTGAAAGAAAGACCGGAGCTGGTTGTGCTCGATCCCCCGCGGGCCGGTCTTACGCCGGGAACAATCAAGCACCTCGCGCGCATGGCGCCCGCGCGTATCACGTACGTTTCCTGCGATCCGCCTACCCTGGCGCGCGATCTGGCTGCGCTCGCAAAGGCCGGCTGCGACATTTCCTGCGTCCACCTGTTTGATCTTTTTCCTCAGACATTTCACATGGAGACGGTGGTAAGCCTCCGCCGGCGTCCGTGAAATTGCCGATGCTGTGGCTCGTGGCGGCGTCCGCGGCCGGCATCGTGCTTGCGACACGATGGCACGGATCGCTCTGGCAATGGATTGCCCTCGCAGCGCTTGCGATTTTGGTCTCCGGAATCTTGCTGTGGCAGAAGCGCCTTTCTTCGGCGTGGATTTTGGCTCTCATCGCGTGGACCGCTCTTGGCGCGCTGGCTACCAACATCGAGCGCGCGTCCGTTCCCGAAAACCACGTCGCGCGTCTCATCGCCGCCGGTCGCCTCGACACAAACGATCCGCTCCGCTGGCGCGGACACCTGCGCGAAGACCCGATGGCGCTTCCGTGGGGACGCCGTTACGACATTGACCTCGAACAAGTGGAAGAGGCCGGCGAAGCCGTGCCGGTCAGCGGCGGCCTGCGCGTGAATCTGTACGGCGAAGCGCACGCGGACGATGAGCTCCAGAGCCTGCGTGCGGGCGATCGTGTGGAAGCGCTTGTAAAGGCGCGACCGCCTCGCAATTTTCTCGATCCTGGCGCGTTCGATCTTCGCGACTTCCTCGCGCGACAAAAAATCGACCTGACAGGGTCGCTCCGCAGCGGCGAACTCCTGCAGTTGATTGATCGCCCGCGCCCTACTTTTCTGCAGCGACTGGCGCGGGCACGCGGGGTCTTGCTGGCCCGGCTCGACGCTCTCTTCCCGGGCGAGCCCGCGCGCGCGGCTGTTTTGCGCGCCATGCTGCTCGGAGACCGCAGCTTCGTGGATTCCGAGGTCGTCACCGCGTTCCAAAAGACTGCCGCGTACCACGTGCTGGTCGTTGCCGGCCTGCACGTCGGCGCTCTCGTGGTATTCCTTTTCTGGCTGTGTCGTGGTCTCCGCCTCCCGATTGGCGCTACCACTCTTGTCACCCTTGTCGTGCTCGCCGCCTACGTGGGAGTGGTGCAGGATCGTCCGCCGATTCTCCGCGCAGCGCTGATGGCCGCATTTTATTTGTGCGCGCGTCCGCTTTTCCGGCGGGTCGAGTTGCTGAATACGATTGCGCTCGCGGCGCTTGTGCTACTCCTCTGGAAACCGTCATCCCTGGTGGACTCGAGCTTCCAGCTTTCCTTCGTCGCTGCGAGCGTTATCGCCGGACTCGCGCTGCCCTGGGTGAGCCGCACGAGCGCTCCGTATCGCAACGGGCTTCGGCACCTCGGCGATGTCACGCGCGACGGCGCGCATCCGCCCAAAATCGCGCAATTCCGGATCGAAATGCGCGCTGCTGCCCACTGGTTCGCGGCTCGATTGCCGCGGCAGCTCGCGCCGCGCGCGGGCGAGCTGTTGACGCTGCCGATTCGCGCCGGGCTGCGCCTGTGGGAAATCGTGCTGCTTTCGGCGGTGATCCAGTGGGGAATGATGCCGCTGCTGGCCCGCGACTTTCACCGCGTGAGCCTTGCAGGTCCGCTCAGCAATATCCCCGCCGTGATTTTGACCGGCTTCATCGTACCGCTCGGCTTTCTCGCCCTGCTGCTTACTTTTGTGTGGGCGAGGCTCGCGATGGCCGTCGCAAAAGCGGTCGGATTCTGCGCTGGGTTGCTGCTCGCGACCATAAACTGGTTCAGCCGCTTGCCCCGGGTTTCCTACCGCATTCCAGATCCGCCGTTCTGGTTGATACTTCTGTTTTTCGCTGCGTTGGTTGTTCTGGCCGCAGCAGCGCGCGCAGCCGCGGCCCAACGATCGGGCCGTCTCGCAAGGCGTCAGCTCCCGCCGCCGATGGCGGCTGCCGAGTGGATCTCCGCGCTCGCCCTTCTCGCGTTGACCGTCCTCGTTGCGTCACACCCATTTGCGCCGAACCTCGCGCGCGGCCGCCTCGAGGTGAGCGTGCTCGACGTGGGCCAGGGCGATTCGATTTTCGCTGCGTTCCCCGACGGGCACACGATGCTGGTAGATGGCGGCGGCCTCGCGGGATCGGAATGGGTCGGTGGGTATCGCTCGGGAACGGACGTGGGCGAAGAAGTTGTGTCGCCGTATCTTTGGTCGCGCGGCCTGAAGCGGCTCGACGTGGTCGCGCTCACGCATGCGGATCACGACCACGTGGATGGCTTAAGCGCCGTGCTCGCAAATTTCCAGGTCGGCGAATTGTGGATCGGACGCGATGACGAGAGACCGGCGTTCGAGCGTCTTCTTGCCGAGGCGCGCTCGCGCGGCATTCCCATCGTGCAAAAAGCGCGGGGCGCGGAGTCCGATTGGCATGGTGCTCAAACCACCGTGCTCTGGCCGCCCTCCGCGCGACCCGGCGGAGCGACACCGAACGACGCGTCGCTCGTCCTGCGGCTCACCGACGGCCATGTACACTTCCTGCTGACTGGCGACATCGAGAAACACACCGAAGAAGAGCTTGTCGAGGAGCACGCGCCGCTCGCGGCTGATTTCCTGAAGGCCGCGCATCACGGCAGCAAGACGTCTTCGACGGAAGAATTTGTCGCCGCCGTTGCGCCGCGCCTGGCCGCCGTCTCGGTGGGCGAAGCGAATCCGTTCGGGCATCCCTCGAAAAGCGTGGTCGAGCGCTTCGAGCAACGCGGCGTCCGATTGCTGCGCACCGATCGCGACGGCGCCATCACGGCGCTCACGGATGGAACAAACCTCGCGGTGCACACATACGTCGAGCGGTGATCTGGCGCCCTGACCGTGGGATTGGTCTACTTGTCCCAGCCCGTGGGAGTTTTGTACGGTAGGGCGAGTTGCACGCCTTCCACCTGGCGTATCTTGCCGTTCTGAATCTTGAAGAATTCCGCGACCTCGACGTTGAACGGCCGCTTCGCGGATGCAGGCATGGGAATTTTCCCGACGCCCGGCACATCCGCCTCCAGAACGGTCCCCGGATGGTTGAACATGAAGAAGCCAAATACGATTCCCATTTTTTCGTCCACGATCATGAACCGCCGTGGATCAACTGCTTTGATGTACGCCCAAATCTTCGTGTTCATGTTTTCCCGGCATCCCATCGCGGCCGGATTGAACGAGCCGTGTCCCCATCCTTCGTTGTACGCCGGATTATTCGTGTCCTGAATGCCGTCGAGAATCCGGTTGCATTTGTCGTCGAACGGAACCATGTCACCCGAAAGGTGTACGATCCCTTCGAAATAGGTATTCGTGATTTTGAGCATATCCTGCCGTGACGAACGATCGGAGGCGGCCAGCGGCTGGAGCCATGCGGGATTCGGTTGCCCGAATTTCTCCAGGGCTTCGGCGGGATCGGCGCCCCGGCGGACAATCGTTTCCACTTCCGTGATCTTGCGGTTCTCGATTTTAAGCCGAATCACCAGGATCGCAGGCGTGCCGTTCTCCCGAATGGTTCCCTCGAATCCAACCTGACCGGCCTGAGGATCGGCGAAATAGACTTTGTAGGTTCCCATACCGCTGATGGTGCCCCAGAGCGCGTCGCCAAGTTTCATCTGCATCGTGTTCTCGGTGAACTTCACGCCGTTCGCCACGGGCAGGCGGCTTGGATCGTGCGCAACCAAAGCAGCCAGGTACTGGTCAATGAAGCCGGTCAGGCACGCGTAATCGCACGCCGTTGACGGAGCGGCTTGCGGTTCATTGTTTCCCGCTGCGGCTCCGACCGTCCGCGCCGACAATTTGCCTGACAACGCGGCCGACAACATTACAAAAACTAGCATCCCCGCGGCAGCACTTCTGAGCATATGTCCCCGCATCTTTCGGGCCCTCCATTTGGCGCGGCGATTGTACTCCCTGATATTCGACGCCCCATAGCAATTCAAACGGTGCGAAAAAGGCCAGCCTGTCCCCGAGTACTATTGCCGGCCCCTTAGGCGGCGCTCATTATTACAATTCAAGCGACAAAACAGACCATGCCAACGTTACTAGACGGCGCGAAACTGGATCCGACGCAGGAACAGATTGACGACGAAAGCCGGCGCATCCGGCGCCTGCGCATTCTAGTCCAACTCACCGTGGAAACGATCGCGGAAGGCGAGCTCAGCGCGGAGGAAGCGTCCGGCATGATCGCGGCGACCAGGCGCGTCGCGCTGGAAATGTTTCCCGGCAAAGAACATGCGTTCGATCTGATTTACAGGCCGCAATTTCAACGCGTGATGCACGCCGTTTACAGGCTGCAGTAGGCCCAGCCGTATCAGTAACCAAACCGCGTTCGAATCCACATTCTCAGCCAAACGACCACGAGTCCCGCGATGGTTCCCAGCAGTGCCTGATATTCGCGATTCCGCCGGTACTGCGCCCACGAAAACACATTCGCGCTCGTTTTTCCCGGCGGCGCCCCTTCCTTATGCGTGCGAAAACCGGGGAAGAACACCGGCGTGCGCGCGGCGTATTCCTCAAATGCCGCGCCGAAGCGCTTGCGCAAGTCCGCCTCTTCATCGCGAATCACGGCGTAGTAGAAAACCGCGAAATAGATTCCCACGATCAGCCCGGCCCGCCAAGAATCGCCCGCGATGATGAATCCCGCCGCCAGAAACGCGCTGCCTAGGTAGAGCGGATTTCGCGTGCTCGCGTACGGGCCCGTCGTGGCCAGTTGCTCGTCCTTCCGGAGATGCCCCGAAGCAGCGCCGCGAACGAGCAGGCCGAAAGCCGCGACGATTCCCCCGGCCACGATCGAGTGCGGGATCGGCCTCGCCAGCACCAGGAATACTATTGCGACCGGATACCCCAAGCGGACCCGCCAGCGCATCCAGAATTTTCTCGACTGCTTGATTTGCAGGGACCGCGAATCAGTCATTATTTCCCCGGCGCAGATGCGCCACGATGTCGCTTGTCGAGTGGTACGATCCATGGCCGACTACGGCGACTCGAATCCCGAGAATAGCCGCGAGGTCGGCCTCACACGAAGCGCCAACGGCGCCGCGGGCGTGCACCTCGGGCTGAAATTCGCGGAGTAGTGGTTCAACATCGGCGTCGTCAAAAATGATGACGTGGTCCACAGCCGAAAGCGCGGCAACGAGCGCCGTGCGGGCCCGCTCCGTCAAAATCGGCCGGCCCGCTCCCTTCAGTTGCCTTGCGCTCGCATCGGAATGAATCGCCACCACGAGCAAATCGCCCTCGTCGCGCGCCGCCCGAAGATAGCGGACGTGGCCGGCGTGAAGCAGGTCAAACACGCCGTGGGCAAACACGATCCGGCGTCCCGCGCGGCGGTGTTCTTCGAGCACATCGTGCAAACCGCCGCGGGAAATAATTTTGTCGCGCGTATCCATTAAGTGTTGAGCACCGCTCGGTAGGTTCGCGACGCCGCGCCGAAAAGTATCACACGCACCCCGATTGCCGCAAACCACTGCCGCCTTCGCGAAAATGCCGCTGGTTCCTCTGTGATAAGCCTTTGCTTTAGGCTTTGTATTCTCTTTACGGCCAAAGCCGCAGATTCATCGCCGCGACCGAATGCGCGATTCCGCGATCGCCAGCACGTTCTGCCAAAATTCAAGCTCGCGAGCGATATGCAGCGAGATGCGGCAGTAGTAAAGATCGAGCTCCCATTGCGAAATACCCGAAAGATTGAAGATGTCTTTTTCTGTGCAGATGATTCCATTTGCGCCGGCCGCGCGGGTCTCGGCCTCAATCGCCTTCACGTCCTGCGCGGTGTAGCGGTGGTGATCGGGGAGGACCTTGTAACCAACGGTATCGAGACCCCATTCCCGCAGGTCGGCGCGGAACCCGGCTGGATTGCCAATCCCGCCAAATGCGAACAATTTGCGCGAGTAAGCTTCCGCAGATTCCGTCCCAGGATATTCGCCGCTATATGCGCGGATGGACTCAAGGTGGGCGCGCGCGTAGAAAATCGGCGCGTCTGAATCGCGCCGGACGGCAGCCTCGATAGCCGGAGCGTGGTCGCTTCGCGTGATGACGACAATATCAGCGCGGGACAGCGCCGATGGCGGCTCGCGCAGACGGCCCGCGGGCAGCAGGTGGCCGCCCCCGAAAGGATTCATCGCGTCAATCAAAACGATATCCGCATCGCGCGCCAGTTGCAGATGTTGAAATCCGTCGTCGAGAACGAACGATTCGACGCCGCGCTTGGCAAGCTCGCTGCCGCCCGCGAAGCGGTCTGCGCCGACTCCAAAAGCAACGCGATCGCCCAAGCGCGCTTGCATCAATCGCACCTCGTCGCTGGTCAACGCTGACGCATTACCTTCGCCGCGATATCCTCTCGTGAGAATGCCGGTGCTTTTGCCCTCGACGAGCAGTCTTTGCGCGATCCAGATGACCATCGGTGTCTTGCCCGTGCCGCCGGTAGTGAGATTGCCGACGCTGATGACCATGCCGCCCAGACGGCGCTGACGCAGAATCCCCTTGCGATAGGCGCGCGCACGCAGATGCACGCCGGCGCCGTAGGGCAGCGTCAACGGCCACAGAACCGATTCGATGAATGTCACGCGGGGCGCTCCCGCTCGTCGAGAACGGCGGCGATGCGCTCGAGCGACCGCGCCGTGGCGCCGCGATTGCGTTCGGAAAGTCCGCGCGCGGCCTTCCCCATGCGCTCGCGGAGGCTATCATCCTCAACCAGCTGCACCCATACTTTTCCAAGCTGCTGGCCGCTCGCGACCTCGACTCCAGCCTTCGCCGCAAGAAACTGCGCGGCCATGTCGCGAAAGTTTTCCATGGATCGGCCAAAGACGGGCGGCTTGGAGAACCATGCCGGCTCAAGGATATTGTGTCCGCCTGCGGCAACCAGCGAGCCGCCCACGAACGCGGCGTCGGCGAGCGCGTAGAGTCCCGCGAGTTCACCGATAGAATCAAGCACCAGCACGTCCGCATTTTCGTCGAGCGGCTTCGTAGCGTCCAGGCGGCTGCGGCGCACAACATTCCAACCGCCCGCGGCGGCAACCGCGGAGGCCGCGTCGAACCTGTCCGGCTTGCGCGGCGCGAGGATCAGCAGCGCGTGCCGCCACTGCCGCTGCACGATGTCGTAGGCCGCAATCACGGCTTCTTCTTCCTCGGCCACCACGCTGCCGGCCACGAACACGGGCCAGCGTTCCTGCCCGCGAATTTGAGCTTCCAGCCACGCGCCGAACTCGCTCTTAGCCGGGGGCTCGCCATCGTATTTCAGGTTTCCCGTCACTTCGACGCGGTCTTCGGCCGCGCCCATCTCGCGCAGCCGCGTGGCGTCCTCCGGCGTCTGCGCGAGAAAGAGTTCCGCGTCCTCCAGCGTTCGCTTGAAAAACTCGCCCACCAGGAACTCCCACCGCTTGAACCGGGCGAACGATTTTTCCGAGATGCGCGCGTTCGCGAAGATCACGGGAACGCCCTGGCGCCGGGCTTCGCGCAGGAAATTCGGCCAGATTTCCGTTTCCATCACGATCACCAGCGCCGGGTGGATGGATCGCAGCGCGCGGCGAACCGGCACGAGCCAATCGAGCGGGAAATAGAAAATGCCGTCCACGGATTGCAATCGTTCGCGCGCCAGGCGCTGGCCCGTCTCGGTGGTGGTCGAGACAAAAACCGCGCGCCCCGGAAAGCGCCGTTGCAAGCCTTCGGCAAGCGGCTTTGCAGCGAGCACTTCGCCAACCGACACGGCGTGAATCCAGATCGCGCCGGGCCCGGAACGATCGGCCGCGCGAGAAATTATTTCAGGCGGCACGCTGCCGAGACGCTCGCCCACCGCGCTCCAGGGTTCGCCGCGACGCCATCCTCGCAGCGCATAGTACGGCGCGAGAAAGAGCATGCCTGCCGCGGTGAGGATGCGATAAAAAAAGTACATGGGAAGGCGAAGCGGCATTATAGCCCGATCATCGAAGATTGCACCGGGCGGTGCGCACTCCGGGTTGCAAAATAGTTCGCCGCTTCTATGGCTTGTTGTTGCGGGTGAGATACGCCGACAGCGCTTCCATGTCGGCATCGCTTAGTTCGGTCTTGCGGAACCGCGGCATCACCGAGACGCCATTGCGGACGAATATCTTGATGAACTGCGGCGTCAGGTCCGTGCGTTCCTCGAGCATAGCGGGTTTCGCGCCCTTGTACTTGGCAGCCAGCGCATCAGTCCCCGGCATTGTTGCTCCGATACCGGGGCTGGCGTTCTTGATGACCGGTCCGTGGCAGCCGGAGCAAAGATTTTGAAATACTTCCTTACCTCGCTGGATTATCGGCGTTGCGGACTCCTGCCCGTGCGATGGGAACAGAGTCCAGGACGAGTCTTGACCCGTGGCGGGGCCGGTTCCCAGAAGCACGAAGCCGAGCGCAGCCAGTAGCACTTTCCCTGCGCGCCTCATGTCTTCGCCTTCCGCATTTCCCGCGGCCAGATGCCGTAGCGGCCCGCGGACAGGATTCCGTTGGGATCCACCGCATCCTTGAGAGTTTCGTGAAAGCGCAACAGCGCGTGGTTATTGAACGAGTACGCGCTCGCGGCGGTGTCCATGAACGCCGTGTGCGTCCTGTATTCTCCCCAGCCATGATCGGCGGCGAGCCTGAGCATGCGATCGAACGTCGCGCGGTTTTTCTTATTCGTCTCGACGTCGTTCGTGATCGGAAAGCCATAGAGAAGAACGAACGCCCTCCAATGATATGACTGCGGAAGGCCGACGGATGGCGTGACGCCCCATTCCCGGAAGGCTTTGGTGAAAACTTTTTGCGCCTCGAGCACAGCCTCGCCGGTCATGGGTATCACCGAGGCGAGCCACAGATGGCCGTTGTTGGGCGTTGGATTGACTGGAGACCGCGCGCCCATCGAAAAAACGCCCAGGCTCGGTATGCCCAATTTCGAACGCTCGCCCACTCTCTCGGTTTGTTCCGGAGTCAGCGGAAAACGAAAAGATTCGCCCTCTTCGAACGTCGCGCCCGGAATTGCGGAGAATTGCTCCTTCACATGCTCCCACTGCGCGTCAATCACCTTCGACAATCCATAAAATGAAAACGGGCAGCCCCAGAACTGGATCTTTTTCTCCTGGGCGTAGTGGTCCCACTCTTCCGCCGAGCCGCCATCAGGTTTTGCGAGTAGCGCTTCGCGCGCGGCGTCGGGCGGTCCGTTGTACACGGGACTCTCAATCCAGATGTGGCAATTGATCGTGCCGGAGTTCATTAGCCGTGCCATGATATCCACGAACGGAATAATGTCGTTGTACTTCGGCACCCAGACCGTGGCGACCCTGTAAGCCTCCGGCTGCGGCATCAGCCAAAAGCCCATTTTCGTGACCACGCCGAAATTGGATTGCGAAAATATGCCATCCACAGAGGGGCCGAGGCCGTATTTGAATTGCTGCCAGGTTTGCGCCTTCGGGACAGCACCCATCCCCGTGCGCAGCAGCTCGCCATTGGCGAGAACGACCTCCATACCGCAATGCGATTCAAAATGATCGCGGAATGGGAGAGGCGTGTATCCCGCACCGTGATCGAGCGCGTTGCCAACCAAACTGCCCCAACCGGGATCGGGTACGTCGAGCCAGAGCTTCAGCCCTTTCTCCTGGATATAACGGTAGAGATCGAAGTAGCTGACGCCGGGCTCGACCAGCGCGTAGGCGTTGCGCTCGTTGACCTCGAGTATCCGATTCATCCGCTTCAGGTCGAGCACCACGCTGCCGGAAAGCACGGGAGCCGATCCGCCGTAGCCGAGATTCCGGCCCGTGGAGATCGGATAGATCGGAATCCTGTAGCGGTTAGCAATCCGGACGATGCTCTGCACCTGCTCGACGCTATCTGGCGCGACAGCCGCGGAAGCTACGATTTCGTCGGGTTCGCCGAGAAACGGAGAATAGGCGTCGCGATAGAGGGCGACATCCTCGTCGCTGGTGAAAACCCACTCTTTGCCGACGGCCTCTTCGAATTGCTTGATAGCCTCGGCAAAATCATCAAGGCTCACGCCGGGTGGAACGTTCATTCCGGTCTCCCGTTTCCTCTAGGCGGCTGGATGTTGGCGGACATTCTGGGAAATCGCGATTGGCTCTCTTACGCCCGCGCCTTGCGCATGCTTTTCGGCCAGATGCCGCTTTTCCCGGGCGACAGAATCCCGTTTGGATCGAGCGCGTCCTTCACCGTTTCGTGAAAGCGCAGCAGCGCGTGATTATTGTAGGAATAGACGTCCGCGACGTCGTCCATGTACGCGATGTGCGTGCGATATTCTCCCCAGCCGTGCTCCGCCGACACCTTGATCAAGCGTCTGAAAACTTCGCGGCTCTTCTTGTTGCTTTCCACATCGTGCACGATCGGGAAGCCAAACAGAAAAACGAAAGCCCTCGGGAAAAAAGCCCATGGAAGAGAAATAAACTGGTTCTTCGGCGCCACTCCCAATTCCGCATAGACTTCGCCGAATGCTTTCAGCGCCTCGAATACCGCCTCTCCCGTCATGGGAATAATGGGCGAGAAATCCATGTGGCCCTGGGTCGTCCCCAGGAATCCAAAAACGGCGAGATTGGGAATGCCCAGCGCCACTCGCGGCGCGTCATCCGTCTCTTTCAATTCCAGCGGGAACCGGTACGATCTGCCATCCTTGAACGTGGCACCCGGTATCGCCGAAAACTTCTCTTTCGTGTACTCCCACTGCGCGTCCACTACCTTGGGCGGCCCATAGTAGTGCAGCTCGGCGCTCCAATAAGCGATGTTTTGCTCGTGGCCGATTCGTTCGAGCTCCGCCACGGAGATATCGCCCGGCAGATCCACCACTCCCCCGCCCTTCGATACGCGATATGTAAGCAGCGGGCTATCGAGCGCCGTCGTCCCCTGCACAATTTCCGAGTTGTACAGGTAGACCAGAGTTTCGACGAACGGAATCAGATCATCGTGACGCGCCACTGATACTGTGGCATCGCGATACGCCTCCGGCTCCGGCAGCAGCCAGATTCCGAGCTTGGTGACCACGCCGAAATTGGATTGTGAAAACATGCCGTCCACGTAGGGACCAAATCCGTACCTGTACTGTTGCCAGGTTTTCGAGCCGGGCATTGCGCCCATGCCCGTGCGCATCACCTCGCCATTGGCCAGCACCACTTCCATTCCGCAATGGTTCGCGAAATGGTCGCGCATGGGAGTCCGACCGCCGCCGCGTTCCAGCGAGTTGCCGACCGGGCTGCCCCAGCCGGGATCGGGCGGATCAATCCAGACTTTCAGCTTGTGCTCTTGAATATAATTGTAGAGATCGAAGTAGCTGACGCCGGGCTCGACCAGCGCGAAGTGGTTCTGATCGTTGACTTCGAGTATCCGGTTCATGCGCTTCAGGTCGAGGACCACGCTGCCGGACAAACGCGGCGCCGAACCGCCGTACGCCAGATTCTTGCCGGTCGAGATCGTCCAGAGAGGAATTTTGTACGTGTTCGCGATCTTGACGACCGCCTGGACTTGCTCGAGTCCGTCGGGCGCAATCGCAGCGGATGGAACCGAGTCTTCAGCTTCGTGCCAGAAGGGTGAAAACGAGTCGCGATAGAGGTCCACATCCTCGTCGCTGGTGAAAACCCACTCCTTGCCGATGGCTGCTTCAAATTGCTTCAGCGCGGCGGCAAAATCAGCCTCGCTCACTCCCGGCGGAACTCTCACTCCACACTCCGATCTCAGCCCTTGGCCTCTCTCAAGTGTTTCGGCCAGATGCCATATCGTCCCGCGGAAAGTATTCCGTTCGGGTCAATCGCATCTTTCACCGTTTCGTGAAAATGCAGCAGCGCATGGTTGTTGAACGAATACGTATCCATTACCGAGGCCTGATGAGCGGGTGCCGTGCGGTATTCACCCCAGCCATGTTGCGCCGCGATCTGCACCAGCCGGTCGAACGCCGCGCGATTTCTCTTATTCGCTTCGATATCGTGCGTGATCGGAAAACCGAAAAGATAAATGAAGCCCCTCTCCCAATAGCACGTGGGCAGGCTGAACGACGGAACGGGCAAGTTCAGTTCCTTGGCGGCGTCGGTAAACACCCGATTCGCTTCAAAGATCGCCTCGCCTGTCCTTGGGATGATCGGTGCGAACCAGATGTGCCCGTTTCCCGGCGTCGGGTTGGCCTCCGACCGCGCGCCGATCGAAAACATTCTCAGGCTGGGTATCCCGAACAACGGCACGTTCACGTTGCCCTTTTGTTCGTCGGTCAGCGGCAGCTTGTACGACTGGCCGTCCACGAACTTGGCTCCCGGAATAGCGGAAAATTTCTCCTTCGCGAATTCCCAGTTCGCCGCGTTCGCCTCGGCGGCTCCATAGAAGCTCAGCGTGCAACTGAAGAAGCCAACGCCCTTTTTCTGCGCGTAGGCGTCCAATTCGTTCAGCGTGGTCGCGATGGGCTTTGCGAGCAGCGCCGTAAGCTCCGCGTCGGGCGGTGGCCCACCGGCGCTCAGCGGCCCTCCCCGGCTAAGTAGAGGACTACCCAGAAATGGCATGCCAGTCGTACAGTTCGTGTTCTCGAGCCAATTGAGAATGTCAATCATCGGAATCAAATCTTCGTGCTTCGGCACCATCACGGTTCCCGACAGATAGGCGTCCGGCTGCGGCAACAGCCAAAATCCCATTTTCGTCACCACGCCGAAATTGGATTGCGAGAACATCCCGTCAATCCATGGCCCAAATCCCGATTTGTACTGCTGCCAGGTTTGCGCGCCCGGCATCGCGCCCATCCCCGTGCGCATCAATTCGCCGTTCGCCAGCACCACTTCCATCCCGCAGTGCGAATCGAAATGGTTGCGATACAGCGCCGTCAAGTAACCGCCGCCGCGGTCGAGAGAGTTGCCAATCGGGCTGCCCCAGCCCGGATCGGGAACGTCTACCCAGAGCTTGATACCCTTCTCCTGAATATAGCGGTAGAGGTCGAAGTAACTCACTCCCGGCTCAACCAGCGCGTACGCGTTCTGCTCGTTAACCTCCAGAATCCGGTTCATGCGCTTCAAATCGAGAACCACGCTGCCCGAATACGTGGGCGCGGAGCCGCCATATCCCAGATCCTTTCCCGTGGAGACCGGGTAGATTGGAATCTTGTAGTGGTTCGCGATCCGGACGACCTTCTGTACCTGCTCGACAGTATCGGGAGCGACGGCCGCGGACGCGACCAGTTCGTCCGCCTCGCCCCAAAACGGTGAGTAGGCGTCGCGATAAAGAGCGACGTCTTCATCGCTCGTGAAAACCCATTCCTTGCCGACGGCGTCTTCAAACTGCTTGATTGCATCGGCAAAATCGCCGGCGCTCACACCTGGCGGAATTTTCATGTCGCGCTCCCGTCTCGATGTTCTTCTCGATGCACAGCTCGATCGCTGACCGTTCTCGTCGTCACGCTTTCGCCTTCCTCATTGCTTTTGGCCAGATACCGCATTTGCCCGCGGCCAGGATGCCATTGGGGTCGAGCGCGTCCTTCATCGTCTCGTGGAGCCGCCGAAGCGCGTGATCGTTGAAGGAGTACGCATCCGAAATGTTGCCCATGAACGCCGTGTGCGTACGGTATTCGCCCCAGCCGCGCTCCGCCGACGTCTTTACCAACCGCTTAAATATCTCGCGGTTTCTCCGGTTCTTTTCCACATCGTGCTCGATCGGAAAGAAGTAAATGATCACGAACGCTCGCGCGAAAAACGACCAGACGGGAAACGACGCGGAGACACCGGGCGCCCCGCTCAGATCCTTGAAGACCTGGTCGAACACCTGCTGCGCCTCGAGCACCGCTTCGCCCGTCATCGGGATGATCGGCGAGAACCACATGTGCCCTTGGCTGTGCGAGCCGCCAATCGAAAATGTTTGCAGGCTGGGCACGCCGAAAGGGACGGGGTTCGTGATTTTCGCCAGCTGATCGGCGTCCAGAGGAAAGCGGTACGACGCGCCGTCCTGAAATTTCACTCCGGGAATCACCGAAAATTTCTCGCGCGCGTATTCCCATTGCGCTGCGACAACCTTCGCCGACCCGTAGAAGGGAAGCGACACGCTCCAGTACGCGACGTTCTTCCGCGCGACGTAGTCCTCCAGGTCTTTCGTCGAACCGCTGGCGCGCAAAGTTGCAAGCTCCGGATCGCGACCGAATGCCAAGGGGCTCACGACGGTGGTCGTGGCCTGCACGGTTCCCGAGTTCAGCAAATTCGCGAACACCTCGACGAGCGCATACAGGTCATCGTGCCTCGACACCATCACGTTTCCCGAAAGATACGCTTCCGGCTGCGGGAACAGCCAAAAACCCATCTTGGTCACGACGCCGAAATTGGACTGCGAGAAGATGCCATCCACGTAAGGGCCGAAGCCATATTTGTATTGTTGCCAGGTTTTCGCGTTGGGAAGCGCGCCCATACCCGTCCGCACCACGTCCCCATTGGCCAGCACCACTTCCATGCCGCAGTGGCAATCGAAGTGGTCGCGCATGGGCGTATACCCTCCACCCCGTTCGAGCGCGTTGCCAACCGGACTGCCCCAACCGGGATCGGGCGGGTCGATCCAGACTTTAAGATTCTTATCTTGAATGTAACGGTAGAGATCGAAATAGCTGACGCCCGGCTCGACCAGCGCGTAGTGGTTCTTGTCGTTCACTTCCAGGACCCGGTTCATCCGCTTCAGGTCCAGCACCACGCTCCCGCCCAGGAGCGGCGCCGATCCGCCATAACCCAGGTTCTTGCCCGTCGAGATGGTCCACAGTGGAATCTTGTAGTGGTTGGCGATCTTCACGACCGCCTGCACCTGTTCGACTCCGTCGGGAGCGACGGCCGCGGAGGGAATCGGCTCTTCCTGTTCGTGCCAGAAAGGAGAATAGGAATCGCGGTAGAGGTCCACATCTTCATCGGATGTGAACACCCACTCCTTGCCGATCGCTTGCTGAAACTGCTTGATGGCGTCGGAAAAATCGCCGGGGCTTACGCCAGGCGGGACTCTCATTCCACGCTCCTGCGTGCTATTCGCCGAATGAAACAGGTTTCCTGATGCTGCGGCTTACGGCTTGTTGTTTCGCGTCAGATACGCCGCAATGGCGTCCAAATCCGCGTCGCTGATTTCCGTCTTCCGGAATATCGGCATGATCGAAATTCCATTCCGCACATATTGCTTGATCAGCGCCTGCGTCAAATCCGTGCGCTTGTCGAGCAGCGCCGGCACCGCTCCCTTGTATTTCGCCTGCAGCGCCAGAGTGCCCGGCTTCCCCACCCCCTCGCCGTGGCACATCGAGCAGTCGTTCGTATACTGCACATATCCTCGCGGCTCGCCCTGGCTCGGCGTCGTGGACGTTGTCCACGCGGAAGATCTCGACACTGCCTCTTGGGCGGGCAGCGCCGTCGCTACAAGGAAAAATGCGAGCGCGACAACCAGACAGGCTCCCAGCTTCTTCATGACTTAGCCTCCCGGACGTGCTTCGGCCAGATGCCGTACCGCCCCGCGGAAAGAATTCCATTGGGATCGATCGCGTCCTTGACCGTTTCGTGAAAATGCAACAGCGCGTGATTGTTGAACGAATAGGTGTTCATGATCGCGTCCTGAAAGACCGGCGCAGTGCGATATTCCCCCCAGCCGTGATCGGCCGCGACCTGAATCAGTTTCCTGAACGACGCGACGTTCTTCTTGTTCGTTTCGATATCCTTTACTACCGGAAAAGCGAAAATGAAAATGAACGCGCGCTCCCAATACGTTGAGGGAAGATTGAAATTCAGGAACGGCAGCCCAAGTTCCTTGGCGGCCTGCGCGAACACGCGATTCGCCTCGAAGATCGCCTCGCCCGTTCTCGGAATAATTGGCGAGAACCACATGTGGCCCGTGCTGGGCTCCGGATTCATTGCCGAACGCGCCCCGATGGAGAACATCGCCAGGCTGGGTATTCCGAATTGAGGCTTGTGGACCTTTTCACGCTGCTCGGCGGTCAGCGGGAGTTTGTAGACATCTCCCTCCTCGAATTTGACGCCGGGAATGGCGGAAAACTTTTCCTTCGCGTATGCCCAGTTCGCGGCATTGGCCTTTGTGGCGCCGTAAAAACTCAGCTTGCAACTCCAGTAGCCAATTCCCTTCTTCTGCGCGTAGTCATCCAGCTCCGGCGACATATTGCCTCCGGCCTTCGCGATCAGGGCCGTAAGCTCCGCGTCCTGCGGCCGGTCGAATGGCGTCGCGCCCTGGTCGAACCGCGCCGCGAATTCCGAGAGCATCGGAATTCCCAGCAACGGGCTCGCGAGGTCCGGCATGCCGTTCGTGACCCGCGTGTTCTCCAGGTAATTCAGGGTATTCACGAGAGGAATCAGGTCGTCGTGACGCGGCACGATCACCGTGCCAGAAAGATAGGCGTCCGGCTCGGGCATCAGCCAGAATCCCATCTTTGTCACCACGCCGAAATTGGATTGCGAAAACATCCCGTCAATCCACGGACCAAATCCGGACTTGTACTCTTGCCATGTCTGCGCCGCCGGCAGCGCGCCCATCCCGGTCCGCATCACTTCCCCATTCGCCAGCACCACTTCCATTCCGCAGTGGGAATCGAAATGATTGCGATACTGCGGCATCAGGTAGCCGCCGCCGCGATCGAGGGAATTGCCGATCGGACTTCCCCAGCCGGGATCGGGAACATCAACCCAAAGCTTCAATCCCTTCTCCTGGATGTAACGGTAGAGATCGAAGTAGCTAACGCCGGGCTCAACCAGCGCGTAGGCATTGCGCTCGTTGACTTCGAGAATCCGGTTCATGCGCTTCAGGTCGAGCACCACGCTTCCTGAAAGCACGGGTGCGGAACCGCCGTAGCCGAGATTTTTCCCGGTCGAAACCGGATAGATTGGAATCTTGTAGCGGTTCGCGATTTTGACTACCTTCTGCACCTGCTCCACGCCATCGGGAGCCACGGCGGCCGACGCGACAAGCTCGTTCGGTTCTCCCATGAGCGGTGAATAGGCGTCGCGATAGAGAGCCACATCTTCGGCGCTCGTGAAAACCCATTCCTTGCCGACGGCTTCCTGAAACTGCTTGATCGCTTCGGCGAAGTCGCTCGCACTTACGCCCGGCGGGACTCTCATTGCATGCTCCCCATTACGTCTCGACGTTACGTGTTGATATTACGGCTTGTTGTTTCTCGTCAAATACGCAGCGATGGCGTCCAAATCCGCGTCGCTCACTTCCGTCTTCCGGAACATCGGCATGAACAGCACGCCGTGGCGCACAAACGTCTTGATCGCCGGGACGGTCAAATCCGTGCGTTCCTCCAGCACGGCCGGCTTTTGCCCCCGCGCCGCCAGCGAATCGGTGCCGGGTTTTCCCAATCCGGTTCCGTGACACGGGAAGCACCACTTGTCGTAGACCTTGTGCCCCTTTTCAATCTGATCCTGATCCGGCGCGGCGAACGCCGGCGCCGTGATCATCAGGCTCAACGCTAGAAGCAATCCTACCCTCGCGTTTTTCATGCCGATGCCTTTCTCATGCTTTTTGGCCAGATGCCGCACTTGCCGGGCGACAAGATTCCGTTCGGATCCAATGCGTCCTTGACCGTTTCGTGAAAACGCCGCAGGGCGTGGTTGTTGAAGGAATACGTATCCATCACCGTTTCCATGAACGCCGTGTGCGTGCGGTATTCTCCCCAGCCGTGTTCGGCGGCCACCTTGATCAAGCGCTTGAAGTTTTCCCGATTTTTCTTGTTCTTCTCCACATCGTGCTCGATGGGAAAACCGAAGAGCACCAGAAAGCAGCGCGGATAGTTCGACGCGGGTCCAAGGAAAAATAGCGGGCCGATGGACATGCCCATTTCCTTGTATGCGTCGGCAAACACCTGTTGGGCTTCCAGCACGGCTTCGCCCGTCATCGGAACGATGGGCGAAAACCATACGTGCCCTTCGCTGCGCGTCCCTCCAACCCCAAATACGGAAAGGCTCGGTATGCCGACTGCCACCGAGTTTTGGAATTGCGGCAATTCCTTGGGATCAACCGGGAAACGATGCAACGTTCCTTCTTTAAACGTGGCCCCCTCGATTCCCGAAAACTTTTCCTTCGCGTATTCCCACTGCGCGGCCACCACTTTCGCCGGTCCATAGAACGGCAGCTCGATGCTCCAGTAGCCCATGTTCTTCTCTTGCAGGTAATGCTCCAATTCCTGTGTCGAGGGGCCGCCCGGCTTTGCGCGGAGCGCCGCAAGCTCCGCATCCCCTCGCAGAAAATTCAAAGGGCTGGCCACGCTCGTGGTGCCCAGAACGATGCTGGAATTCATCAGGTACGCCAGGCCGGCGACGAGCGGACCCAGGTCATCGCGTTTCGGAACTGACACCGTGCCGGTCAAATATGCCTCGGGTTCAGGGAACAGCCAGAATCCCATCTTCGTGACGATGCCCAAATTCGATTGCGAAAACATGCCGTTCACGTAAGGCCCAAAACCGTACCGGTATTGTTGCCAGGTTTTTGAGCCGGGCAGTGCGCCCATGCCCGTCCGCATCACCTCGCCATTCGGAAGGACGACTTCCATTCCGCAGTGCGCGTCGAAGTGGTCGCGCATCGGCGTGCGTCCTCCGCCGCGGTCTACCGCGTTGCCGATCAAACTGCCCCAGCCAGGATCGGCTGGATCAATCCACACTTTGAGATTGTTATCCTGAATGTAGCGGTAGAGATCGAAATAACTCACGCCGGGCTCGACCAGCGCGTAATGATTCTTGTCGTTGACCTCGAGAATCCGGTCCATGCGCTTCAGATCGAGCACCACGCTGCTGCCCAATAGCGGCGCCGACCCGCCATAACCGAGGTTCTTGCCCGTCGAAATCGTCCACAGCGGAATCTTGTACTTGTTGGCGATCTTGACGACCGCCTGCACCTGCTCGACTCCGTCGGGGGCTACCGCTGCTGAAGGAATCGGTTCTTCGTCTTCGTGCCAGAAGGGAGAATAGGAATCGCGGTAGAGGTCCACATCCTCATCGGATGTGAAGACCCACTCTTTGCCGACTGCATCCTGAAATTGCTTGATCGCGTCGGCAAAGTCCGCGCTGCTAACGCCCGGGGGAAGCCGCATCACACACTCCTCGCCAATTTACGAGCGCGAAAATTTTCGCGCAGCGCCAACCGGCGCAATCACCCACGAGACCAGGTGCTCCGGATCGTCCGCATGCTTCGCTGTCGGCGTGACCACGGTCATTTTGGAGGCCTGTGCGGGGCTCGCAGGGCAGCGCGTTAGCAAGCTGGCGGTCCGGCTGCTCCAGTCCGGCCCGCTCGAGCTCAGATCTACCGCCTCGCGCAACATTCGCTCGGATCCGGATAGCTCATGCTCCATGTAACCATCCGGCCGGTACGTATGATCGGCGCGATACACCACGCGCATCCCATGATCCCAGGCCAGCCTTTCGAGGCAGAAAAGCGGACCGTGTTCCGTTAGGCCCGCGATCCCGACCGGCTTTTTCTTCCAGCGCGCGTCGAGATCGTTGAACCACAGATCGGTGATATCGCCCTTGATCCCGTAAATGGACGCGCCCAGTCTCTTCCCTTCGCCGGCGAACGCCCGGCTCGACGCAAACCTCTCGTCGAAAATCACTTTGTAGAGCGGCGTCGGTGCGGATTCGTTCGCCCGGCTGGAAATCGCCGGCGCCAATCCGGCTCGCGCCGAGATTGGCAACGCCAGAGCTGCGACTCCAATCTGAAGGAATTCTCTTCGGCTCGCCATACGATGATCTCCTCTTAATCTAGGGGCTGCGACGGGGGCAAGTTTGCACGCAGCCAACAAAGTGTCAAGGAAAATGTGGGCGCCGGAAGATCGTACGAATTGAAGTTGCGTCGGGCGGCGGTTCACCAGTTTCGGGCGTCGATGAGCCACTCGTCGGGTAATCCGACTCATCAGGACTCAACAAGCAAATCATTCGCGAAGCAGTTCAGGCGTTCTTAGCTGAGAAGTGCCTGGAAGCGAGGATCGGAGCGAACGGAATCGAGGTCAGAATCTTTTGCGGCCCAATTCTTGTAAAAAGTGCCGTGTTCCATCACCTTTTCAAGACAGCCGATAGCATCTTCCGTACGGCCCAGGAGGGAATAAACGCAAGCGACATTGTAAAGAATCGAAGTCTCTTCTGGATCGAGTTCGAGCGAACGGCGAGCCCACTCAAAACCTCTCTTATGGTCTCCCATTCGCACGAGAATGGTCGCTCCCAAATAGAGTGCCCGGGGATCATCAGGATGAATTGCAATGTGCTTCTCGGTGAGCAGCAAGGCGCGGCGCTCTGTCGCAGCGGCCTCTGCTTCCCGGCCTAGTCCGTGGTAAACGGCAACCAGCAAGCTCACGGCCTGATAGTCATCGGGATTCAGCCGGGAGGCTTGTTCATAGAGCTCCGCGGCCTTGGTCAAGTCGCCACGCTGGAAGGCGGTGCGCGCGTAAAAGTAGTACGCTTCGTAGAGTTTAGGGTCGAGATGTATCGCTGTTTCAAATTCACTTTGTGCCTTTGCAAAGTCTTTTCTAAGAGCAAATGCCAGTCCGCTCGCGGCGTGCGCCTCGGCCAACTCGGGATCCAACTCAAGAGCCTTGTGACTCGCCGCTTCCGCTTCGTTTAAGTTGTCCTCGCTGCTATCCCAGTACATGTAAAGAAACGAGCAACAATCCGCCACGCCGGCGAACGCACGGGCGTAGCGCGGGTCGATAACGATGGCACGTGCGAACATTTGCCTGGCAAAGTCAAAGCCCCTTCGCCGGAACTGGTGGAAAAATTGCCGCCCCCGTAGATAGTAGTCGTACGCCTGTGCGTTTTCCGTTTGCTTGTGTGCGATCGCTTTCTCTTCCTGAGGAGAAAGTTTGATGCGCAAGGCCTGGCTGATGCTGCGGGCGATTTCATCCTGCACTTCAAAAACATCCTTCAGTTCCCGATCGTAGCGCTCCGCCCAGATGGAATGGCCGGTTTGTGCCTGAATGAGTTGCGCCGTAATACGCAAGCGGTTGCCGGAGCGGCGCAGACTGCCGCCGAGCACACAGGCGGCGTTCAATTCGCGGCCCACTTGGGGGCCGGTCACGGGCTTATCCCGGTACGCCAGAACGGCGGCCCGTGGAAATACCTGCAACTCTTTGATCTTTGACAGTTCGGTGATGATGTCTTCCGTCATGCCGTCCCGAAAATACTCGTCGTCCTTGCTGCCGCTCAAATTCTCGAAATACAGCACCGCGACGGATTTCTCCGGCGCCGCTGCCGCTACCGGGGCTGAGCCGGAGCTCTGCTTACTGACTGCAACCGACCGCCCAGCGGATTCGCGATCGCGCTTTAGGCGCTTCAGGTCTGTTCTAATTTCCGAAGCAGTTTGGTAGCGCAGGTCGTGATCTTTCTCCAGGGCTTTGTAGATGGTTCGTTCGAGCTCATTGGGTACCGCGGAGTTGAGCCCGATTGGCGGCCGCGGCGTTCCGTGGAGAATCGAATCAAACATCGCCGCCGACGTCTCTCCGGCGAATGGTAGTCTGCCGGTTCCCATCTCGTAGAGGACGGTCCCAAGAGAAAACAGGTCAGTACGCGCGTCGAGCTCTTTTCCTAGCGCCTGCTCCGGGGACATATACGCCAAAGTTCCGAGAGTTGTCCCAGGGCTGGTGAGGTGTTCCGGCGCAACATCAATCGTTACCTCACTACCGCCTCCCCCATCGTCACCGTTTTGCCGCCGCCTGGGCGCCATCTTCGCGAGGCCGAAATCCAAGATCTTAGACTGGCCGCGAAGCGAAACAAATATATTCGCCGGTTTAATATCCCGATGGACGATACCTCGCGCGTGTGCCGCGGCTAAGGCGTCCGTAATTTCGATACCCAGGTCCAATATCTGGTCTATGCCGAGAGGCTTTCCACTGATCAAGTGTCTTAGGGTCTGGCCCTCAAGCAACTCCATCACGATGAAGGGCCTGCCGTCGAACTCTCCGACGTCATAAATAGTGCAAATGTTGGGATGATTCAGTGCCGAAGCCGCACGCGCTTCCCGTTGAAATCTTTCCAACGTCTGCGCGTCCGTCGGAGTGTTCTCGGGAAGGAACTTGAGAGCTACGTACCGGTCAAGACGCGTGTCTTCCGCTTTATAGACTACGCCCATGCCGCCACCACCAAGCTTCTCTACGACGCGGTAATGGGAGATGGTGCGGCCAATGAAAGGCTGTGGGGTCGCCATGCGAAATTCATGTTAATCGGGTGCCATGGGGCAAGTCAATAAAGCCACGCCGTTAGCCGGACCGTAATGCAGTTTTTCAGACTGACCCACCAGTCTTAATTCCATGGCGTGTGGATTCTCAAATCGCAAATTCGCGCTATAGTGGCGGCCGTGAACCGCGCACAACTTGCGGTAGCTCCCGGGCATCCGACACTCAGAACATGATGCGCACTTCGACGCGGACCTTTTCGATACTGGCGGCCGCGTTGCTGGTGTGCGCGGGCGTCTCCGCGCAGTCCAACTCGTCTTCGGGAAAGAACGCTCCTCCCGCGAACCAGCCTGCCGCCTCGCTGCCGCAGGACAAGCACGAGGGCCTCACGGTCTCCGTCAATTCATACACCGAGCCCGATCGCGCCAAGGAAAAGTTCGGCAAGGCGAATCCCCTGCTGGTTGGAATCCTGCCCGTCGAGGTTTTTCTTCACAACGAAACGACCCAGCCGATGCGCGTTGACGTGAGCACGATCCAACTCTCCGTGCGTTTTCAGAGCGGGAAGCACCAGGACGTCGATTCGATCCCCGCGAAGGAAGTGGCCGCGGCCGTGGCCCATCCCAACGGCCCGTCAGGTCCTCAATCGCGCCGTTTCCCCGTGGGAATCGGATCCATCAGCGACAAAAAGACCGACAAGATGCTTGAAACTCTCGGGCCGCTCGCGCTCGATGCCGATATCGTTCCGCCCATGGCGACGATTCACGGTTTCGTGTATTTCGACCTGAACGGCGACCTTACTCTAGCCGCAAACGCGAGCCTCTACGTTCCGGACGTCACCGCCATCCCATCCAATAAAGCGCTCATGTTTTTCGAGGTTCCCCTCGGCAAATGACGCCGCTCGACGACCTTTCGCGCCGGGCGCGGTTTGCCTACTGCTTTCCCGGCAGGTATCATGGTCATTCAATGCCTCAGCCCCTGCGAAGACTGTGCCTCGCGCTTCTGGCGGTTTTCCTGTTCGCCAGTTCGACGCCCGTACGCGCCACGGACAACCCCGCGACGTTTCCTCTCAGTGACGTAAAGCCCGGGATGAAGGGCGTCGTCTATACGATCTTCGAAGGCGATCAGGTTGAAAAAGTGGATCTCGAGGTCATCGGTGTGCTGCATAACGCCGTGGGTCCGAAACTGGATATCATTTTGGTGCGTCTGCTCGGCGACAAAGTCCAACAAACAGGTGTCGTCGCCGGGATGAGCGGCAGCCCCGTATATTTCGATGGAAAACTGGCCGGCGCGCTTTCCCTGAAGCTCGGAAACTTTACGAAAGAAGCGATCGGCGGCGTGACCCCGATAAACGACATGCTCGAAATCGAGCAAGTTCCCGCGCCGTCCTCACCCGCGAACGCCGGGATTTCGCCGCGCGTTGCCCTGCCTGATGAATTTGCCGTCCGCACAGCCACGGGCTCGGGCCAGTTCCTCGTACCGATCGAGACTCCTCTCGTCACCTCCGGGCTGTATCCCGAGACGCTTGCGCGCTTCGGCAAGGACTTCTCCTCCTGGGGCATGACGGCGATGGCCGGCGGCAGCGCGGCGCCCTCGCCCGAGGACGCCAAGCTCCAGCCGGGAGACATGGTGGGAATTGACTTGATCGAGGGAGATCTTTCGATCAGCTCGGGCTGCACGGTGACGACCGTCGTTGGGAACCAAATTCTTGCGTGCGGACATCCCCTGTTCGGGTTTGGCGCCGTTCAAATGCCGCTCTCACGGGCGCACGTGATCATGACGCTCGCGTCCGCCGCTTCCTCAACCAAAATTATCAGCACCGGCGCGACAATCGGCACGCTCACGCAGGACCGCCAGACGGCGGTAATGGGCACGCTCGGCGCGGGCCCGCCGATGATTCCGCTCGACGTGACTCTCGACACTCCGGCGGAGCAAAAGAAATATCACTTCGAAGTGATCGAGAGCGCGCAATTGACGCCCACGCTGGTGGCCACCGCGGCGTACAACGGAATTGTCGGCAGCCCAGCTTACGGAGAGGGCGCGACACTTCAAATGGACGGCACGATTGACCTGAAGGGCCACACGTCCGTGCAGCTCGAGGATCTTTTCGCCACGACCGATCAAACCACGCCGGTGGCATTCTATGTGGCGACCGAAGTCATGGCCGACTTCGCGCGAATCTACTCGAACCCGTATGAGCTGCCGAAGGTCGAGCGAATTGACCTGCACGTGAAGGCGCTCGCCGAGCACCGCTGGGCCACGATTGACAACGCCTGGATCGAGCGCAGCGAAGTGCGACCCGGCGATTCCGTCGCCGTGAAGGTGCTGCTGCGGCCCTACCGCGGCGCGCCCTTCATCCAGGAAATACCGGTTACGATTCCCGCGCAAACCACGCGCGGCTCGCTCGAGCTCGTCGTCAGCGGCGCCGACTTTCTGAATCGCAACGTGCAATCCCTCGCGGCGAGTTCGCAGGGACAGCTTCCCGGCCTGGAAGAGCTGATTCAGTTGACCAATCGCGAGCGCCACAATGACCGTCTGTACGCCACTCTGCTTCAATCCACTCCCACGATGCTCGTCGAAGACAAGGAAATGCCGAATGTGCCCGTCTCGGCCATCAACGTCCTCGACACGCGTCAGAATCCCGGGAACGCCAGGCTGCTGCTGCAGTCCACGGCCGGAGAGTGGTCGGTCGAAATGCATCAGGTAATTGCGGGCCAGCGCATGCTGACGATCACTGTGAAGTGAGCCCCCGACCAAAAAGGAGCTTTTCGTTGATGATGCGGCGAAAGAATCTTGTGTGCCTGCTGGCGGTTGCGATCCTCTTGCCGTTCTCCCTGCTCGCTGAACACACGCGTTATTGGAGGCAAACGGATTTCTCCGAATTCCAGAAAGGCACCGCCAAGGGAGTAGCCGTACGCAGCGACGGAAAGCTTCGGCCCGCCCTGAAATTCGATTCCTTCGCCGACCTCAATCTCGCGTATGTGTGGGCGCTGCGCATGAATTCGCACGGCCAGCTCTATGCGGCCGGCGGCTCCGACGCCAAGGTCCTGCGATTCGACGATGCAGGCAAGCCCACCACCGTGTTCGAATCCGCGGAGCTCGCCGCGCAAGCGATCGCATTTGACGCCGCGGACAATCTCTACGTCGCAACTTCGCCAGATGGAAAAGTCTATCAAGTGACTCCCGACGGCCATAAAACCGTGTTCTTCGAGCCCAAGACGAAATATATCTGGGCGCTGGCCGTGGATCCCCAAGGCGCGCTGTACGTAGCCACCGGAGATACCGGCGAAGTCTTCGTCGTCACGCCGGACGGAAAGGGCCAGCTTTTCTACCAGAGCCGCGAGCGCCACGCGCGGTCTCTCGCGTTTGATTCCAAGGGCAATCTTCTGATCGGCACGGAGCCGGACGGACTCATCGTGCGCGTGGAAATCGCGAGAAAAAGTCCGAAGGCCGCGCCCGAAGCGGCCTCCTCATTCGTCGTCTATGAGACGAACAAGGCAGAGGTAACTTCGCTCGTCACCGACGCGGATGGAAATATCTACGCCGCTTCCATCGGAGATAAATCGCGCTCTCCGGGAATTCCGCGCATACCGCAGGGCCTGGCGCCTCCGCCTGCCACCACCGCGGTTATCGGGCCCGGTGGCACGACAATCTCGCAGGCGCAGCCAACCCCGGCGCAATCCGCGGTTCTCTTTCCCTTCCCCGGCATCGCCACATCAGGCGGCGCGGAAGTAGTCAAAATCGCGCCGGACGGTTCTCCGCAGACGCTTTGGACCTCACGCGACGATCTCGTGCTCGCCATGGGACTCTCTCCAAGCGGAAAGCTTTTGCTCGGAACGGGTAACAACGGAACGCTGATCGAGTTGGAAGGCGACGATGTCTATTCCAGCGTCGCGAACACCGCCTCCGAACAAGTGACCAGCCTGGTAGCCGGCCCTGCCGGCAAAGTTTTCGTCGCCACCGCCAATCCCGGGAAAATCTTTACCTTGGGCCCGGGATTGGAGCCGAACGGAAGCTTTGAATCCGATGCCTTCGACGCCAAGATTTTTTCTCGCTGGGGCCGGCTGACGTGGTGGGGCGACAACGGCGCGGCGCAGGGCAAAGTGGCATTTTACGTTCGCTCCGGCAACACCTCGACTCCCGAAGACAACTGGAGCCCCTGGACGGGACCGTACAAGAACTCCGCCGGCGAGGCCGTGACCTGCCCGCCCGCGCGATTTGTGCAATGGAAAGCGGTGTTCCTCGAGACGGACCAGGGACAGCCGCCGAGTATTTCCTGGGTCAGCGTGGCCTACCAGCCCAAGAACGTCGCGCCGGTGGTTGACGACGTCGTCGTGGAGGATCCCGGAATCCGCGCCGCGGGATTTCCCATGCAGCCGGCCGGCCCGGGCAATGCCGCTCCCGCGCAGCTAAGGTATCCGCGCGTTTCCGGAGCGAACCCGTCCATGCAAATCCAGAGTGCTGTGGACACCGCCGGTAGTTCCAAGATCGAGCCGCCTCCGCAAGGATTACAGCAGAGGGGATATCAAAGCGTGCTGTGGAGCGCGCACGATGACAACGACGACGATCTCGTCTTCACGATCTATTTTCGCGGCGAATCCGAGAAGAACTGGCGCGTCCTGAAGGACAAGCTGACGCAGCGTTACTACTCCTGGGACACGGGATCCATGCCGGACGGCCCCTATTATTTGAAGATCGTCGCGTCGGACTCTCCGTCGAATCCCGCCGATCAGTCCCTATCGGGCGAGCGCGAAAGCGATCGTTGGATGGTGGGCAACACGCCGCCGCGGATTGAGAATCTGCGCGCCGGCTCCGGCCTGCTCAACACCAAGGCTTCATTCGATGCGGTTGCCGCCTCCAGCGCGATCGCGCACGCCGAATACAGCATTGATGCGGGTGACTGGCAGCTGATTTTCCCCACCGGAGTGCTTTCGGACGCGCCGAAGGAGAGCTACTACCTGGAGCTTCCCGGACTTCCTCCCGGGGAACATACGCTCGCGGTGCAGGTCGCTGACGACTTCAACAACACGACGACGGCGAAAACCGCGTTTACGGTGCAGCCGCGCGCGGCCGGCAGCAAATAGGCCTTCGAAGCCGGAGCCGTCAGTTGGCCCAGTTGCGCGCCACGACCAGGGGCTCGAAGCGTTCCACCGTCGCGCCGAATCCCCTGGCGCCTTGCGGATCGGCATTCTCGTCCACGTGAACCACTCGCGCACGGCAGCGCACCAACTCGGGACTTCGTCCCGTCAATTCCCAGGGCAGCGTAAACCGCATTTCGAGCGCCTCTCCCACGTGAAGGTTTTCGCGCGAAGTAAAATAGACTCCGTGTTCCGATACGTTGAGGGCTTCGCCTTCCAGCGCAGCGACGTGAGCCGGATCCTTCGATCTCCGCAGCCTGTAAGCGGCGGCGATGTCTTCCGCCTGTTCCCCATGTCCATTCGTAACCACACGAAAGCGGAGTGGGACCGCGCATTCCTTCCGGGGCGAGATACGGCGTTCTTTTTCTGACATGAAATCCTCCTGAAAACCATGGGTGTCCTGTCGTCGAGTGCTACCGGAAGGGGTGTACCGAGGGTGTCACCGGCTGCGGAACCGGTCAATGTTCTTAATGTTCGCCGGGCGCGAGATTGCCAGCGGGCTGCTGGCCAGCTATCGATCGTCTACTGGTCGTCCGGTCTCCAATCGGATGGTGGGAAATTGATCTTCCAGAATCCCGGCGCGGGAGAATCGAATTCGAGCGGGATGTGAAATCCTTCGGCCGTCTCTCGCGATGGGCGCGCCACTTTGCAGTCCACGCGCTGCTTCGTGCCGCCATGTTCCAGCACCAGGCGCGTTTCGGCGGGAAGATTCTGCTTCATCACCACAACGGCGCCCTGGGGCGTCACGCTGAGCGTCGCCGCGTCGAGCGTGGTCGCCTTCCCCTGCAACGCCACGTGAATGTTGGCGCGGATGCGCAGCAGCACGCGCTGGCCGCGCCGGCGCTCCTGGCTGGCGATGGGTGTTTTCACGGAAACTTGCGGAACGGTTGGTTTCAGCACCTGTGCGATGGGAGTGGATGGAATGGGGTTTTGCTTTACCTGCGGCGCGGTCGGCTTCCGTACCGTAACGTTCAACGTCGTTATTTTCAAAGTTCCACCCCCCAGAAATTGAGATCGGCTGTCAGAAGTTCCACTCCCAGGTCCCAGCCGTCGGATCGTTGTGTCCCCTTCCAGACCACCACGCCATTCGCCGTCTCCCGCGTGGCGAGATTCGTCACCCGCACTCGTTCCCGAACGCCGATTTCTCGCGGGCTTACCAACAAGCAGCCGTAGTTGTTCACCACGCGCGTGAACCCGGCTTCGAAGCGCAGCGGCCCGCCGGTGCCTCTCCATTCGATGGTGACTGGAACACGCGAGTTCATCCGAGGGCCGCGCCGCTTGCTTCTCATGCGTATATCTCTGGGCAGGTCTTGCGTGAAGAGCATCCTGATTAAATCTCCTGAGGGATTCAGCGAAAAAACGGAGTTCGCGACATCCGTCTTCCGAAAGCCGCGCTCATCCGTGCAAAAGTTATGCTAGGCAGCGTGCGTCGAACGGTCAATGGTACGCAAAGACAGGGTTTTTCGCTGGCCGGAAGTACAAGCGAAAGTAGCAGGCCCAAAATTGGACGGAAGAACGTGCGCTAGCTGGAAGATCAGTCGGCGGAGACGGGGCCGTCCGCGAGGTGCGGCTTCCTGATTCCCGCGATCCTTCCGAAGCGGCGCTCGAGCCAGCTTTGGAATGTATCCATGTATGTGTAAAACACGGGAGTGAGGTAGAGGGTCACAAGCTGCGAAAAAATCAGGCCGCCGCAAACCGCGACGCCCAGCGCCCGCCGCGAATTCGCTCCAGAGCCCGTGCCTAGCGCGATGGGCAGAGTTCCCATCAGCGCGGCCATCGTGGTCATCATGATCGGCCGGAAGCGCACCAGGCAGCCCTGGTAGACAGCCTCGGCGGCCGTCGTGTTTCCTTCGCGTTCCCGCGCAATCGCGAAATCCACCATCATGATGGCGTTCTTCTTCACGATGCCGATCAGCATGATCACGCCGACGAAGCCGTAAAGGTCGAGGCCGTAGCCGCAAACCTGCAGCGATAGCAGCGCGCCAAACGCAGCCGACGGCAGCCCGGAAAGAATCGTGAGCGGATGAATGAAACTCTCGTAGAGAATTCCCAGCACCAGGTAGATCACCAGAATCGCAATCAACAGCAGAATTCCAAGCCCGGTTAACGACGACTCGAATGCCTGCGCGTTGCCCTGAAACTGCATCGTGATCGAGGCTGGCAGGGATCGGCCCAGATCGTTCACCGCGGACACAGCTTCGCCGATCTGTTTGCCCGGTTTCAGGTTGAACGAAACCGTCACGGCCGGAAGCTGGCCCAGGTGATTCACGCTCAATGGGCCGAGGCTCGTGGTTAGGCTCGCCACGGCGTTCAGCGGGACCAGCGTGCCCGTGCTCGAGCGCACGTACAGCAGCGAGAGAGCTGTTGGATCCTTCTGATACTGGTCTTCCAGCTCCATCACCACCCAGAATTCGTCGTTCGGCGCGTAGATTGTGGAGACTTGCCGCTGCCCGTACGCCGTGTAGAGCGCGTCTTCCACTTGCGCCGCGGTCACGCCCAGCGCGGAAGCCTTGTCTCGGTCAATGTTGACGTTGACCTGCGGGTTCCTGATCTGCAAATCGCTGGTCACGTCCTGCAAGATGGGCAGAGTTTCCATCTTCTGCTCGAAGTCCGTCGCCACGCGGTACAACTCTTCGGTATCGGGACTTTGCAGCGTCACCTGATACGGGCTGTTCGTAACCTGCCCGCCGATCTGAATCGGAGGCGGATTTCTGAGGTATACGGAGATGCCCGGTATCCCCTGCAGTTTTGCACGGAGCTCCTGGAGCACTTCGTTGATGTCCGGGTGGTGCATGAAAAGCGGCGAGATCGCGCGCAGCGTGCTTCCCACCACCGGCGTCTGGGCGTATTCACGCTGGAGCCGCAGCATCGTCGGGCTGGGAACTTCCGGGCGCTCCTCGGGCGGCAAGAGATGCATGAAGACAAAGCCCGAATTGCTGCTGCCGCCCACGGTGCCAAGGCTCGAAAAGAAACCCTTCCGGTTTGGATCAGCCATCAGGATTTTATTCAGCTGCAGCTGATCTTCCTTCATCGCATCAAACGATATCCCCTGCGCCCCCAGCGTATATCCATTCAGGTTGTTCGAATCCACCTCGGGTAGAAATCCCTTGGGAATAGTCACGAACTGCCAGACCGTAATGATCAGGATGATCCCCGCGGCCACCATCACAAACGGGCGATGGCGCAGCGCCCACTGCAGCGAGACATCGTATCGTCTCAGCAGGCGCTCGAAGAATCGCTCCAAGGACATATAGACTCGGCTGTGTTTTCGGTTGTGCTGCGGCTGAATGAACCGGCTGCACAACATCGGCGTCAGTGTCAGCGAGACGAATCCCGAAACCAGCACGGCCATCATGATGACGACCGAGAATTCGTGCAGCAGCCGCCCGATGATCCCGCCCATGAAAAGCACGGGAATGAACACGGCCGCGAGAGAGAGCGTCATGGAAACGATCGTGAATCCGATCTCCTTCGAGCCCTTGAGCGCCGCCTCCATCGCGTTTTCGCCCATCTCCATGTGGCGCACGATGTTTTCCAGCATCACGATCGCGTCGTCCACTACGAATCCCACCGAGAGCGTCAGCGCCATCAGCGACAGATTGTCCACCGTGTAATCGAGCAGGTACATCACCGCGAACGTCCCCGCAATGGACATCGGCAGCGCGATGCTTGGGATTACCGTGGCCGAAAGATTCCGCAGGAACAGGAAAATCACCAGGATGACCAGGCAAATCGCCAGGAACAGCGTGGACTTTACGTCGTTCACCGACTCCTGAATCAGCGCGGAGCGGTCGTAGATTTCCGTCATCAGGATCGAAGGCGGCAGGATCGCCTGAAACTGCGGCAGAATCTTCCGGACGCCTTTCACCACCTCGACCGTGTTCGTTCCCGGCTGGCGCTGAATCGCCAGAATCACGGCGTGCTCGTCGTTGTAAAAATTCGAAATCTTGTCGGTCTGCACGCTGTCAATCACGTTCCCCAGCTCATCCAGCCGGACCGGCGAGCCGTTCCGGTAGGCGACAATCAGCGGCCGGTAGAGCGCGGCTCGCGTGAGCTGGCCATTGGCCTGCACGGCGAACGCCTGATGCGTGCCGTAGAGCGTGCCCGTCGGCAGGTTCACGTTGGCGTTCTGCACCGCGGTATTTACTTCGTCGATTCCGATCTGCCGCGCCGCCAGCGCCTGCGGGTCCAGCTGAATCCGGACGGCATACTTTTGCGCTCCGAACACCTGCACCTGCGCCACGCCTTTCACCATCGAAATCCGCTGTCCCAGCAGCGTCTCCGCGTATTGATCCACGGTGTAGAGCGGCAGCGTGCTCGAGCTCAGCGCCATGAAATAGACGGGCTGGTCCGCCGGATTCACCTTCTGAAACGTGGGAGGGCTCGGCATGTTCGGGGGAAGCTGGCCTGCCACGCGCGAGATGGCCGCCTCCACGTCCTGCGCGGCTCCGTCAATGTTGCGGCTCAGATCGAATTGCAGCGTGATATTCGTGCTTCCCAGAGTGCTGGTCGAGGTCATCGAATCGATGCCGGCGATTGTGGAGAATTGCTTTTCCATCGGCGTGGCCACGGCCGCGGCCATGGTGTCCGGGTTCGCGCCGGGCAGATTCGCCGACACTTGAATCGTGGGGAAATCCACATTGGGCAGGTCGCTCACGGCCAGCGAGCGGTAGCCGAGCGTGCCAAACAGCAGAATTGCCAACATGACCAGCGTGGTCATGATGGGTCGGCGAATGAATGGTTCGGCGATCGTCATCGAAAAGTTCTCAGGTGCCCGAGGGCGTGCTGACGACTTCCACCTTCATGTCGGGGATCAGGCGCATCTGGCCGTCAGTGACGACCGTCTCACCCGGTTGAATTCCGCTGGAAATCACCGCGTCTCCGCCGACCGTGCGCGCCACCTTCACGGGCCGCTGTTCCACGGTCGAGTCCGACTTTACGACGTAAATGTAGTCGCCGCGCGTCCCGGTCTGCACGGCTTGCGAAGGAACCACCGTGGCGTCTTCGTCCTGCGCCAGCCGCAGCTGTACCGTGGAAAATTGCCCGGGCCACAGGCGATGGTCGGTGTTCTCGAATCGCGCCTTGAGCTTGATCGTCCCCGTCGTGTTGTCCACCGTGTTGTCCACAAACGTTAGCGTGCCCGTTTCCGCCACCGTGTCTCCGTAGGGAGTTGCTTCCACGCGCAGCGCGCCTTTCGCCATGAATTTCTCAACCGGCGCGAAATATTGTTCGGGCACGGAGAAATCCACAAAAATCGGCGTGATCTGGTTGAGCACGATCAGCACCGGCACGTCGTTCTGCTTCACGATATTTCCCGGATAGACCTGAATCGCGCCCAGGCGCCCGTCCGTGGGCGCGTAAATCTTGCAGTAGTCCAATTGAAGTTGCGCGGACTGCACGGCGGCATCATCCGCGCGTACGGCAGCTTGCTGCGCGTCCGCGTTTGCTTGCATCTGGTCGAGCTGTTCCTTGGCTGCCACGCCCGCTTTATAAAGCGCCGCGTACCGGTCAGCCTCGGTTCGATTCAGTTCCGCTTGCGCCTTGTCGCGCGCGAGCATTGCCTGGGCCTGCGCGAGCGTCGCCTCAAATGGCCGCGCGTCCAACGAGAAAAGCAGATCGCCCTTCTTGACGAACTGTCCTTCCTTTACATGGACTTCATTGAGGACCGCGTTCACCTGCGCCTTGATCGAAACGTTCGTGAACGCCTCGGCCGAGCCGATCGCCGTCAGATCAACGGGAACAGTCTTCTGTACCGCTTTGGCGACGACCACGCGCGCTGCAAACATCGGCGCCGTTTGCACCGTTTTCGTAGTGCAGCCTGCCAGCAGGGCGAGCATCGCGAGCGTAAAGAGCAGTGGGGGCCGGTGGCTAGGATTTCTGTTCATTGATGGTCGTATCCCTGTGTTACGTAAGATGCGCGTTCAAATTACAAACCGGACGGACGCACCGGCCCCGGCGTATGAGGACCGCGCGGGAATCGCGTCCACAAATGACGCGCTCTCCCAACCGTCAAAGGTCCTATCGGCAACTTCCCCGAGGCGCTGCGTACGGTGAAGAACCTATTATATAAGACGCGCCGGACTGCCTCGAAGTTTCGCGCAAGTCCCCGCGTTTCAGCCTTCCGCGGCCTTATCCAGGAACCATAGAACGCGCCCAGCCGGCCGGATCATGCCCACCGGGTACTGGCTGGGCTTCGACTCCGGCTCGTTCCGGAGCGCCGCGACAATCCCGCGTTTATCCGCGCCGCAGACCAAAAAGAACGTGTTTCGCGCCTGATTCAGCACCACGGGCGTCAGGGTCAACCTCTGCGGGGGTTTGGCCGGCGCCTCGACTGCGGCAACCCACCGCTTCTTCTCCTGCAGAGCCGGCGAACCCGGAAAAAGAGACGCGGTGTGTCCCTCAACTCCCAGTCCCAGAAGCTGCACGTCCAGCGCCGGCGGTGCCGAGCCAAAGAACCTCCGCAGATCTGCTTCGTATGCTTCCGCGGCCTTCTCAGGCGTTGCAAAATCTTCCGGCCCCGGCATCGGATGCACGTTCGCCGGCGGAATCGGCAGGTGCGCGATCAATGTCTCCAGGGCCATGCGGTAATTGCTTAGCGGATCGGTATGCGGCACGTATCGTTCGTCGCCCCAAAATAGATGCACTTTGTCCCATGGTATCGGCGCGCCCTGTTTCTGCGCATGCGCCCATAGCGTGTACATTTTCGCGGGAGTATGCCCGCCAGCCAGCGCGATGGCGAAGCGTCCTCTCTCTTTGATCGCGTCCTGAACAGCTCGCAGCACCTCTTCGAGCGCAGCTCGGCTCACCGCATCGAGATCGGGAAGTACTCGCGTGTCCATCTTCATGATAAGTGTAGGGGCACGGCATGCTGTGCCCGGCGCGTTCATTTGGCGAGCCGCCGCCATTTCGCGGGACGCCCTGCGAAGCCGCGCTTACTTCGCCTTCTGCACCGCGTGACCGCCGAATTCATTGCGCATCATGGCCAGAACCTTGTTGGCAAATGGCTCGGGATCCTGCGAACGGAACCTCACGTCGAGCGCCCCGCTCAGCGTCGGAAGGGGAACGCCCAGATCAATCCCTTCCTTCGCGGTCCAGCGGCCCTCGCCCGAATCCGTCACATACGCCCCGATCCCGTCGAGCGTTGGATTCTTGGTCAGCGCATCCACGGTCAGGTCGAGCAGCCAGGAACGCACCACGCTACCGTACTGCCAAATTTTCGTAATCTGCAGCAGGTCCAGATTGAATTCCTTTTTGTGCCGGAACAGGTCGAGTCCCTCGGCGTACGCCTGCATGATGCCGTACTCGATTCCGTTGTGAACCATCTTCACAAAATGTCCCGCGCCCGCAGGTCCCACGCGTCCCCAGCCTTTGTCCGGCCCCGGAGCAAGCGTTTGAAAAATCGGCGAGAGCCGTTTCACCACTTCCGCATCGCCGCCGATCATCAGGCTGTATCCTTCGGTGAGCCCCCAGACGCCGCCGCTCGTCCCCGAATCCACAAAATTCATTTTCTTCTGCGCCAGCGCGTCGGAGCGCCGCATCGAGTCCTTGTAATACGAATTCCCTCCGTCAATGATCGTGTCTCCCGGCGCCATCTGCGGCGTCAACTGCTCGATCGTCTGGTCCACCGGCGCGCCCGAAGGAACCATCAGCCAGATGACGCGCGGCGTCTTGAGCTGCGCGATCATCTTCTCGAGCGAATCCGCTCCCGCTGCGCCCTTTTCAACCACGCGGCTCACCGCCGCCGGGTCTCGGTCAACCCCGACCACCCGATGCCCGCCGCGCACCAGCCGCTCCGTCATGAATGCGCCCATCTTCCCCAGCCCAATCATTCCCAGTTCCATTTTTCTCTCCTCCTCGCAGCCTTTGCAGTGTTTTCTTGTAGGGGCACGGCATGCTTGCCGCGCCGATTTCTGGCGGGCCGCGCCCGGCGCAGATGTTCGGCAGCGCCCGCTAATTGCTATCGCAGTTTTCACCTCGCGAAAGCCAACACATTGTCATTCCGAGCGCAGCGAGGAATCTCTCTTCGCTTTCAACTCCGCCGCGAAACGGCAGGGCGGGGTTTAAACCCCGCCGTAAATCGTTCCGCGCGAAGCGGGTACCCTTGCGCAGCCTTTATCGCAGCATGTGCCCGGGTTCCCCTGCTTGCAGCGCTCACTGTTCCTACGCCGTCACTCCCAATCCTGCGAGTTCCCCGCGCAATTGCGCCACATCTTTGAACTGAATCGTGTGCATCCCCATTTCTCGCGCACATTCCAGATTCAACCCGCGGTCGTCAATCAAAACGCACTCCGCCGCGTCGCGCTGCGTGATCTTCAGCGCCAGGCTGTAAATTCCGCGGTCGGGCTTCCGCACCGCCAGATAGCACGAACTGAAAAATGCGCTGAAGTAATCCCGCAAGTGAAACGTCCGTATGCGGTACTCGTTGATTTCTAGCGATTCATTGTTCAGCGCCGCGTGCATTTGCCGCCGCGTCTTCGCCAGTTGCCTCAGAAAATCGAGCGCCTCGGGCATCGCCTGCGACTGCTCGAACATAAACTGCTTAAATTGCTCCTGTGTGAACGGCCGTTCACGGTAGAAAACCGTCCGCCTCACGTATTCGTCGAGCGTCGCTTCGCCGCATTCGAAAGCGTTCAGCAATAGCTCGTGGCGATCCTCGAAATCCGCCCAGTCGAGATGAAATTTCTCCACCGCCTTTTGCCGCGACCCGCGGTCCCACCCGTTCGTCAGGATCACTCCGCCGTTGTCCCAGAATAGTGTGTTGACGTCCGCCATGAATCCCCGTGCGGTGCGGGCACTCAAGCCCGCGCGCCTTTCGCGGTGAACCAGATCCTGCGGCACCCATTATCCTCGATTCCCCTTCCGCCGCAGAAGCAGAATTCTCGGCCCCACTCGCGCTGCCGGCGCTTTCCGTGCATCTCCAAAACCGCATCGGCGGCAAATCGCTACATTCCCCTAAGTGGACATGGCAGGTGTATATTTCTGGCCGCAATCGCAATTTGGGGGTGTTGGCATGAAACGCGATTCAGAAGACAAGAATAACTTGTCGCGCCGAAATTTCGCGAAGACCGCAGTTGCTGGCGTTTGCGCAGCAGCTCTCGCCGGTCTTGCCGCTCAGCAAGCCGAAGCGCAAACGCGGCCGCCGCACTGGCACATGCAAGCGGACGTGGTGGTCGTCGGCGCCGGAGCCTCGGGCTTACCCGCAGCTATCGAAGCCAACGAACGTGGCGTGTCGGTGATCCTGATAGACGCCAATTTCGACGTTGGCGGCCATGCCATCATCAGCGGCGGCAATGTCGCCCTTGGCGGCGGTACAAGCCGCCAGAAGAAGTACGGCATCGAAGATTCACCGGACACGGTTTTTCGCGACCTCACAGATTGGTCCATCGTCGAACCCAACGGCTTCCCCGACTACCGCTACAACGACAAGGAACTCATTCGCGCTTTCGCCGACGATAGCGCGCCAACCTTCGAATGGCTCGTTGCCCACGGTGTCATTTTCGCGGAAAAGGCGCCCGACTCAGCCGGAGGCAGCGGGGTCGGAAATTCGGCTCCGCGCGAAAATCACGCCGCGCCCATGGCGTGGCCGCAGATACAAACCGGCAAACCAGTGGATGCCGCGACCGCGGCCACTGCCTCCTCCGGCATCGGGCTCATTCGCCCGCTCGAAGCCGCGGCCCGCAAGGCTGGCGTGCAGATTCTCCTGAAGCACCGCATGTCGAGCCTCATTCGGCAGGAGCCTTCGCCGGGACGAGTTTTGGGAATCAAGGTCACTCATGAAAGTAAGACCCTGAACATCCGTGCGCGCAAAGGCGTCATACTCGCTACCGGCGGCTCCAGCAGCAACGTCAACTTTCGCAGAATTTTCGACCCGCGCCTGACGGAGGAATACAACGGTGTCGCTGGTGAGCCTTATTCCGCCCAGGACGCCAGTGGCGAACTGGCTGCCATCGCCATCGGGGCGTCGCTCTGGGGCGCTTACAATCAGGTCGGAGAATTTGGCCTGCGCCTCGCCAAGGCTGGTCGGATAGGCTGCCAATACGGTTACAACAATCTGGAATGGCAGCCCGGAAGTCCCGTTTTCCACCTCGCTCGCGCGCGAGGTCTTCAAGTCCACGACTATCAGGACGTAATCCTCGTGAACCAGCTGGCATTGCGCTTCTATGACGAAACGCAAGGACAGTACACGTCCAACAATTACAATTCGCTCCAGCCCTACACGCAGGGAAGCTATCTAAACGCCGCGAACATCAAGTATGAACCCGCCAATTTCCTCGACGCCGCGCTCGCCGGCACCGGAGATGCGGTCAACGGCGGCGGACCCATCTGGGCCATCTTTGACGCCGACGCCGTGAAGCGCGAAAACTGGGCAGTTGATCCTCCCTGGGTGGATATCGGTGAGGGATACTTCTTCTCGGCTAACACTATCTCCGCGTTGGCCACCGCCATTGTGAACAAGCATCAGCGCAAGCCCATCCCGGGCGCCATCCTCGAAAATACCGTCGCCCGCTACAACTCTTTTGTGGACGGCGCGAAAGATGCGGACTTCGGTAAGCCCGCGCCACAATATAAAATCCAGACGCCGCCGTTCTACGCCGCTTGGGCCACGCCCGTTGTCCACGACACGCGCGCGGGACTCCGCATCAACGCCAAATGTCAGGTCATGGATTTTTCCGGTGATGTAATTCCCGGCCTCTACTGCGGCGGCGAAAGCGCCGGCGGTTTCAGCCTGCATGGCTTGGCGCGATGTATCGTGCAAGGCCGCGTCGCAGGACAAAATGCGGCTCTCGAAACGCCTGCTTCCTCGAAGGTCTGACGCCGTCTCAAACCGCCGCGGCAATCGTCAATAGCGGCGCGGGTTTTGGCGATTTCTTCGTTAGTGCGCCCGAACTATCATGAACATATGACAGGCCGACAGGCTGGCGATCTCTTGACCATCTTCACCATCGGCCATTCCACGCGGCCGATCGCCGAGTTCATCGACCTCCTGCAATCGAACGGCATCGCGCAGCTAATCGACATCCGCACCATCCCGAAATCCCGCCACAATCCGCAATTCAATTCCGACGCGCTCGCTGCGTCGCTTCACGCCGCACGCATTGAATACGTCCACATGAAAGATCTCGGAGGCTTGCGTCACGCCCGTAAGGACTCGATCAATCTCGGCTGGCGCAATGCGAGCTTTCGCGGTTACGCCGACTATATGCAGACGGATGAATTCGAAGCGGCGCTGACTCGCGCGATCGAACTTGCCGCGGCGCGGCCGACCGCGCTCATGTGCGCCGAGGCCGTTCCGTGGCGCTGCCATCGCTCGCTTGTCTCCGACGCGCTCGTCGTTCGCGGCATCCGCGTCCTCGAAATCGTCAGCGCCGCCGCGCCAAAGGAACACGCCCTCACGCCCTTCGCCCGCGTCCGCGGCACGCGGATCACCTATCCAGCCGATCAGGCTTCGCTTCTCGACTCACCCAACTAGCCTCAGAGCACGCCGCCGCAAACTAGCCCTTTCGTATCCGTCGTCGTGCGTTCAGACTAACGACATCGCTACGTTCCTGATTCAGGATATGCATCCTATCGGTATTGATGATGACTTTAACTCGGACATTTCCGCTCGTCGCAGTGGCCTCGATGCTTATCTGCGTTCTGGGCGGATGTGCCCGGCATCGAACTCCTTCGGCAGCTTTGGACCATCAGCTGCTGAAAGCATCCGAAACAGGCGATATCGCTGCGGTCCGCCGTCTTCTTCGGGAAGGAGCGAGCGTCAACAGCAAATACCCGGACGGCACGACGGCCTTGATGCTCGCCGCGCTGGACGACCGCACGGAAGTCGTCCGCCTGTTGATTGACAAGGGAGCAATCGTCTCAGCAAAAACCACCCGGAGCGAGACGGCCCTAAGCGACGCCGCGGAGGGTGCGAAAACCGATACCCTGAAACTCCTGCTCGACCACGGAGCAGACCCAAATGTCCCATACGACGACGGAGGAACAATCCTGGCGACCGCCGCTGAGCGCGGCAACTCCGATGCGGTCGAGCTGTTCCTGGCCAAGGGGGCCAGGCTTGACCAGAAAAACCAGGCGCTATTCGCGGCCGCTCACGGTATACCGGTCGCCATGATGGGAGTGAAAAGCGATTCCAATCAAACCGTCAAAGCAAGATACTCAGCAGAAGCTGACCCAAACTCCGGCTACTCTCGGACCATAAAACTCTTGATCCAGAGCGGCGCGCAAATTGAGGCTCGAGATCAAGGCGAAACCAACGGCGGCACGCCGCTGATTCTGGCCGCAACCTTTGGCGAAACCGATGCGGTAAGTACGCTCCTGGAAAACGGCGCAAGCGTCAACGCAACAGACAAAGACGGCGATACGGCCTTGATTGCTGCGGCCTGCGATTGCGCCGTCATCGACATGCCGGACACGTACGAATCCATGAAATTGCTCCTGCAGAAGCACGCCGACCCGAATGTCAGAAATAAGGCTGGGATGACGGCGCTCATGGACGCGGTAACCTGGTCTCGCACCGACAACATGAAGCTCCTGCTCGACTACGGAGCCAACCTCAACGCCAAAAACAGTGTCGGCGACACAGCATTGATGATCGCCGCGTCAGGAGGCGTAATTGATTTAACTCCTGCAGCAAAGCTGCTAATCGAGAGAGGCGCCAACATCGAAACTCGAAATAAGCGCGGCGAAACCGCCCTCATGATCGCGAAAAAGAATCACTTTCAGGATACGGTTCGGCTTTTGACGCCGCGATGACCCAGTTGAGAAAGGTTAGTCGCTCTTAATGCGCCGGCGGCGCGTCGGCGGCCGCGGCTGCGGCTCGAGGGGGCTTCTTCATGACGAACGCCAGCGGAATCAGGCACGCCACCAACACGGCCAACATCGAAACCACGTCCCGGAAAGCCAGCGCGGACGCCTGCTGCTGCATCATCATTGCCATGCGCCCGTAGGCTTGGTGAGTCGCGTCCGCGGCACTGATGCCCTGGCTGTGCAGCGTGGCCGAGAGGCCCCCAAGCATCTCCCGAAACCTCGGATTCCCGTATTGCATGTTCGCCGAGAGATAGTTCTGGCGTCGTTGCGTGGCCCGCGTCACCATCGTGCCCACAATCGCAATGCCCGCGCTCCCTCCTATGTTTCGGACGAAATTCATCATGCTCGCGACCTGATTGTTTTTCGCGCGCGGGACGCCCGCATAGCAAAGCACGTTGGACGGAATGAATATGAACGCGAGCCCCGCCACCTGATAGGTGCGCAGCATCGCGGCCGTTCCGAAGTCCATACCCAGACTCAAATGCGTGGCCATGTGGTAGAGCCCCAGCGACACTGAAGCGTACCCAAACACCAATAGGTATCGCGGATCCATTTTGCCGCTCAGCACGCCGGCCAGCGGCATGGTGATCATCATCAGAAATCCGCCCAGCGCCATGCACTCGCCCGCTTGCTGCGCCGAGTATCCAACCAGAGTTTGAAGAAACTCTGGCAGCAGAGTGGTTGTTCCGTAGAGAACCGCTCCCAATAGAACCATCGACATCATAGCCGCCGCCAGATTGCGGCTTTTCAACAGGCGCAAATCAACGATCGGATGCGGATGTCTCCATTCCCACCACACCCACACCATCAAAAGAATGCACGCGATGAAGGTCCCTCCCAGAATGTAGTGCGACGCGAACCAATCCAGCTCCTGCCCCTTGTCCAGCACCATCTGCAGCGTTCCAATGCCCAGGGCCACAAGCCCCAATCCCGTGTAGTCAATCGTTCCCTTTTTTGCTTTCGCCTGCTCCTCTTTCAGATATGGCGGATCCTCCACAAAACGGTTCGTCATGTAGAGCGAAATCAGGCTGATGGGCACGTTGATGTAAAAAATCCAGCGCCAATTGTAGTTGTCCGTGATGTATCCGCCGATCGTCGGGCCTATCGCCGGCGCCAGCACCACGGCCATCGCGTACATCGAAAATGCCATCCCTCGTTGCGACGGAAGAAACGTATCCGCCAAAATAGACTGCTCGCTCGGCTGCAATCCGCCGCCGCCGATTCCCTGAAGCACGCGGAAGAACACCAGCATCCCCAGCGTGGGCGCCAGTCCGCACAGAAAACTGCTCCCCGCGAACAGCACCACGCATGTCATGTAGTAGCGCTTGCGCCCATATCGCGTCGCCAGCCACGCGCTGACCGGCAGTACGATGCCGTTCGACACCAGATAACTGGTCAGAACCCACGTGGCCTCGTTTATGCTCGCGCCAAATGTCCCCGCGATGTGCGGCAACGCGATATTGGCAATCGAGGTGTCGAGCACTTCCATGAAAGTGGCGAGCGTCACCGTGAACGCGACGAGCCAGGGGTTGAAGCGCGGGCGCCAGGAAGCGTGGACGTCAATGACTGCTGTTGCGGCTGCCATAAATTGATCTTGTATTCGGCCGACGACCTAACTAATATACATGCATGTATGTATCCTGTAAAGGCGGAAAGGCATCGCGCGCATGAATCAGGCAACTTACCGCCGCTCCAACGCTCCCCTTCCCCACAGGATCAAACCCTCCGCTTCCCGGCAGCAGGCGCGCACGGACGCGACTCGCCGGAAGCTGCTGGTTGCCGCGGAAAGAATCTTCGCGCGCGACGGATTTGAGGCCGCCCGTCTGGAAGATATCGCTTCGCTCGCCGGCTACACGCGCGGCGCGTTTTACGCCAATTTCCAAAGCAAGGAAGACATCTTCTTCGCGCTGCTCGAGCGCTGGGTCGGACAGCGCATCTCCGAAGTGGACGCGCTGCTCGCCCAGCGGGAAAGTCCGGCGAAGCTCTTGCGCGCGTTGCGCGAGCATTACGCCCAGATCACGCAGGACCGCCGCCTCGCGCTCCTCTCGCTCGAATTCAAGCTTTTCGCCATCCGTCATCCCGAAGCGCATGCGCGGCTGCGCGCGCGCCAGCGGCGTCTCCGCGTATCCGGTGGCGATCTGCTGCGCCGCATCGCCCGCGTGGCCGGACGCACGCTTCCGATTTCATGCACCGCCGCCGCCACCGGATTTGGCGCGCTCTCAAGCGCTCTTTCGCTCGAGCATTTCGTCGATCCCTCGATGGTCTCCGAGCAGGAAACTCGCCACCTGCTCGTCGTTTTCTTCGACGCTGTGCTTGGAACGAAACCCACGCGATAATCCCCTGCGATTTTCCCGCGCGCGACCGCGAGCGGCTCTCGTGCGATTTTCGATTTTGTGGCACAGTAGAAACCGATGGCTGCTGCCGGGAAACCCAATCTCGCCGGACGTGTCGCGTTCACCTATCCCGCTTTTGTCCTCTACCAGCTTGCGCGATTCTGCATTGTGCTTGCGACAGAGATGCAGGCCGTCGCCATCGGCTGGCAGGTTTACGAAATCACGAAGCATCCGCTCGATCTCGGCCTCGTGGCCCTCTCCCAATTTCTTCCTGGCATTCTTCTGTTTCTCGTCTCCGGGTACACAGCCGACCGCTTCGATCGCCGCAGAGTTCTCACCATCGGCTATGCCGCATTCGCGATGTGTTCGGCGCTGCTGCTCACGATCTCCCTTCGCGGACCGCACACCGCTTATCCGCTTTACGTGGTGAGTGTGCTCGTCGGAATCGTGCGTTCGTTCAATGCGCCCGCCAGCCGCGCGATTCTTCCGCTGCTCGTTCCCGAAGAACATTTCAGCAGCGCCTTCGCATGGGGCGCGACGATTATGCAGACCGCGACGATCTTGGGGCCGGCGGTGGGCGGCGCCATCTACGCGCTGTTTCGAGGGCCGTCCGCGGTGTACGCCGGCGCGATGGTCACCGCCGCGGCCGCGGCCATTTCGATGCTGGGCGTGAAACCGCAATTTCGCCCGCGGCCGCGCGAACCGTTCAGCTGGAGAACGGTTGCCGCGGGAATGCATTACATCTGGCAAGAAAAACTGGTGCTCGGATCCATCTCGCTCGATATGTTCGCGGTGTTGCTCGGCGGAGCGGTCTGGCTGCTGCCGGCATTCGCTAACGGCATTCTGAAAATTGGTCCGTGGGGACTGGGCCTATTGCGGTGCGCGCCTGCGATCGGCGCCACGGCGATGGCAGTGCTGCTTGCTTACCGGCCGATGCGAAGCCGCATCGGGGTGAAAATGCTGTGGTGCGTCGCCGGGTTCGGCGTGGCCACGATTCTCTTCGGCATTTCGCACAGCCTGGCGCTGTCCATGATCGCGCTGGTGCTGGTCGGCGCGACGGACATGGTCAGCGTGGTGGTTCGCGGAGTCCTGATTCAGCTCGCGACGCCGAATGAAATGCGCGGGCGTGTCAACGCCGTGGACATGATTTTTATCGGCACGTCGAACGAGCTCGGCGGATTCGAATCCGGCCTGACGGCTGCGTGGCTCGGCGTGGTGCCGGCCATCATCGTGGGCGGCGTCGGCGCGATCGTCGTCACGGCGCTTTGGGCCTGGATGTTTCCGGCGCTGCGCAACGCCGACCAGCTCCCATCCGTCGAAAGCGAACGAAGAATCGCCGTTACGCTCGATTAGCGCTCAACTGGCGCTGGCCTTTTTTTCCGGCGGAGGCGCGACAGCGCCCGTGTACACGTGAGCGCGCTTCCACGGCTGCACGGTGGTGCCTCCGCTGATGCGGCCCTGCGTCATCGGCGCGAAGAAAACGTACGGGTGAACGTCGTCGAGCGCGCTCGCGTCGTTAATTTTCTTGCGAAGCTCCGCGGGAATTTCAAATTCGATGGCGCCGATATTGTCCTCGAGCTGCGCGACCTTGGTGGCGCCGAGAATTACGGAGGTGATGCCCGGCTGAGTGGCGACCCAGTTCAGCGCGACTTGTGCCGGCGTCTTGCTGATCTGCTTCGCCACATCGAGAAAGGCGTCGAGCACGCGCCAATTGCGTTCGGTAAATCTGTTGAAGATTTGATTCGGCGCGGTCAGGCGGCCATCGCCTTTTCCGGTATTGCCATCACGCTTGTATTTTCCGCTGAGGAATCCGCCGCCGATCGCGCCCCAAGGGCAGATGCCGATGCCAAGCTCCTGCGCGGCGGGAATGTGCTCGCGCTCGAGGGTGCGCTCGATCAGCGAGTATTCGTGCTGCAGAGTGGCGATGCGCTCCTTGCCTTCCTTTTCGGCGATGGTTTGCGCGCGCGCGACGTACCAAGCGGGGCAATCCGACAGACCGTAGTAGCGGATCTTCCCTTCGCGGATCAGGTCGGAGAGCGTCGAGACGACTTCTTCGACCGGCGTGACGATATCCCACGCGTGAAGGTAATAGAGATCCACGTAATCCATTTTCAGGCGGCGCAGCGAGGCTTCGAGCGCGCGATAAATATTCTTGCGGCCGTTGCCGCCGGAATTCGGATTGCCGGGCGACGCGTTGAACGTGAACTTCGTCGCGATAACCATGCGGTCGCGCAAATTGGCGTCACCGACGAATTTCCCGACGAGCTCTTCGCTGTGGCCGTTGGTGTATGCGTCGGCGGTATCAATGAAATTGCCGCCCGCATCGAGGTAGCGGTCGAACATCTGCTTGGATGTGGTTTCGTCCGCGCCCCATCCCCACTCGGTGCCGAAAGTCATCGCGCCGAAGCAGAGCGGGCTGACGCGCAACCCCGTGCGGCCCAGCGTCACGTATTCGTTCAATCTCATATGATTCCTCCTGAAAGGCTATCCGATGCGGGCCGCGAACGGCGAGATTCGGGAATGGAGAGCGGAAAATGGAAATTTGAAAATGGAAAATCCTGGAGCAACGGTGAAAACTGGCCGGAACGTTGAACAATTGAGCGGCGACGGGCAAGAGAGAGGCTTGGGCGGATCCCCTTTTCCAGTGTCGGGTAGAATGCACGCCGATTGTTTGTTTTCAATAAGTTAGCGTCAAATCTACTCGGCACCGTGTGTCGGGTAACTTGGGGAAGCGGGAGGCGTGAAGCGGCTTTATTTCGGAGCGCTTCAGCGGGCTCAGTGCGCCCTAGAAACGACAAAACGCGAAACTCACCGCAGAGACGCAGAGGGCTGACCCTTCGCCAGGAACGCCCGGGGCACGGAGAAAGGCCGAGCATCCTCGCCGAGCGCAGCTCTTGCGATCTGCTCCGGGGACCGCTTCGTGCGCCGATGTTGATCATGCTTTTCACGCGACTATCTTATTACACGGGAGTCGCATTGCAAGTGCGAGCGCCTGTGGACTTTTGGGAGCGGTGGTTAGCGGCTAGTGACTAGTGGCTGTCGTTCGGCCGCTGGGTCTATTGCGGGTGCAAGCCGGTTGCGTTACTCTCGTATTCTCAAAAGGAAGCCAAGTGGCAAAAGCGAAGAAAAAATTGAGCCTCAAGGGAGCGGTCGAGGAATTGACCGCGATTGCGGAGAAGCATCTGGCAACTTTGCCGGAAGAAGAGCAGGAAGCGCGAGTCGCTGCATTCGCGCGGCGGGACTTCAAGACCGGCCGTGGTGCCGGTACCAAACCTTTAGAGCGTTCTCGAACTCGGGCATCCCGGGCATCCAGCCGAGGTCGTTGATAATCGCCTCCTTGAAGAGTTCCACGTCGTCGCTTTCCAGAGCCTCCTTGAATTTCCGCTGCAGGACAAGCCGTCGCCTCCTTGCGGCAATATCGATGGGCCTCTTGCCGCGCCGTTCGTCGCCGGCGCTTACGTCCCTGATGTCGTCGTCTTCGGAAGCCATTTTCCACCCTGGGCCGCGCAGGTAGTTCCTTATACCTAACGGCGCAAGGTCTCTAACCCGGAACCCTAGCGAGAAACTCACACCGATGGAAGGAAAATCCTCATGCACGCGTCGATCGGTCGTTGAGCCGGGAACTTTCCGCGATGAAAACTCCAAACTCGTTGTGTGTATGCCAATATGGGCATACCCTTCGACTGCCAATGACCTCGAAGCCTAGCGTGCGCCGCAAGGTTCCCATCGAGAAGAGCAGCGGGAACGTGTATGCGGATTTGGGCTATGCCGACAGCGATGACATGCTGGTGAAGGCACAGATTGTGGCGAAAATCACCGAGATCATCGAGCAGCGAGGGCTAACTCAAGATCAAGCGGCGAAAATTCTTCGGCTTACGCAACCAAAGATTTCACGATTGCTTCGGGGGCAGTTTCGGGGAATCTCGGAGAGGCGATTGCTGCGATGCCTCACGCGGCTGGGCCGCGACGTTCAGGTTATAGTGAAGCAGACGCCGAAACGGCGCGCTCAGGGTCGGCTAACCGTCTGATTTACGTGATCGCGTCGTTTATCACGCACGACTATCTTATTACAGAGGAGCGAGAGTGCAAGGACGAGCGCGTGGACTTTTGCGGGCGGAGGCTATAGTGCCGATCGCTCTGCGGAACCATCTTCACCTGTAGAAGGCTGCAAAATCTCGGCGATCTTGTATAGGGAAGAGACACAGGAGTTGAGCAACTGATAGCCCTGCAAAACAAACGGCGAGTCTGGATTAACCCGTGCAAGTTTCAAGGCACTGTCCAGTTCCTTCTTAGGTAGGTGTGCATCCGCGAGTCTCAGATTGTAAATGCCGTGGAGCGGACCCATAACTGAATGTGCGAGCGTTACCTCGACCTCCGCCACTACGATGCTCTCCAGAGTCTTTAGAGAGCCCCATTTCTCTCCCTTTGGTGGCACCACAATTTTCTGAAGTGCCGACGCATCAATGCTGTCCGCAGTCAGGCGAGCTATATCTTTCGCAAGGGAGAAAAAGCCGGGTTGATCGACCGATCGGAATCGATGGGTTCGTGAAGCAATGATTTTGAACTGATCGTGTTCGCGAAACAGACGAACGCCTAGTTTTCTTACACCATAATCATTTAGCAAGTCGATCGCTTTGGGCAGAAACTCCTCGGGCGCCTGTGTGTCGGCCGGAATTCACTGAGCCTGAGGCGCTAAGAGTTCTTCCGATACTTTGCCCTCTGGACCGACGTTAAATCCTGCCCATAACCTAAGAGAACCCGAACAATCTGCTCAGTGGGAATGGGAGATCCGTCGCGGTTCGTTTATGTGGTGGCTACCTGTTCGGCCTAGCTTGAGAGGTTCGGCGCTGCAGCGCAAGACTGCCCGCCTGAAAGGCGTGCGCTACAAGGGCGAAATCAGTTCCTGGGATTCGTGACGAAGATGGATAGCTCTGGGGTGAAGCCGCGGTCGTCCATTTCGAGGATGGCTCTTACCATGTGGGCGATGTCTTCGGGCCGTTCCTGCGTCTGGGTGAATCCATTCAGCCTCGCCGCGGGCGAGGGCTTCAGGGTAAATCGGAGTTTGGCGGGATTTTCCTTCTGCTCGAGGCTGGCGCGCCAGTAAGCTAACGGTCGCGATAGGCGCGCCGTAGCAATTGACATCCGTACCCATAATAGGTACGATTGTACCCGTTATGAGTACAGGGATGAATTCGGAAAACGTAACGCGAGGGCTGTTTGGGCGAACCCGGACAGCGATTCTGTCGCTTCTCTACGGACACCCGGATGAGAGCTACTACCTCCGTCAATTGGTTCGTGAGACGGGGGCCGGAAACGGCGCAATTCAAAGAGAGGTAAAGCAACTCAGCGACGCCGGCCTGATCGTCCGGAAAATAGTGGGCAGACAGGTCTTTTACCAGGCAAATCGCAAAAGCCCTGTATTCTCCGAGCTCCGCGGATTGCTCCTGAAGACCTCGGGTGTCCGTGATGTTCTGCGCAATGCGCTGGCTCCGCTGAAAGGTCGCGTCAGGCTGGCCTTTATCTATGGATCTATTGCTACTCAGCAGGAGCGGGCCACCAGCGACGTGGATCTAATGATCGTAGGCGACGTGGATCTTGCGGAAGTTTCTTCCGTACTAAGTGGCGCGGAGAAGCTGTTACGAAGGGAAATCAATCCTTCCGTTTACCCGTTGAATGAATTTCGGATGAAGATCCGTTCGAAGAGTCATTTTCTAACCAGTGTTCTGCAACGGAAGAAACTGTTCATTTTTGGAAATGAGAATGACCTTAGAGAGTTATCGACAAAACGGCTGGCTGCACAAGCATCAAGGTAGCGCCGAGGAAATCAGGAACCTTCTGGGAGTGGCGGACACGAAGATTTCCGACTACCAGAAGGCGAAAGCGCTGTCCGCCGACTCGCGCGTATCTCTCGCTCATAACGCGATTATGGCGTCAGCGATCGCCGTCCTGGCTGCCGCCGGGTACAGAACCGCACGAGGCGGGAGCGAGCACTATCACACGATTGAGGCGCTGGAATTCACGATTGACCCTGAACGAAAGCTGATACGGCGTCTGGATGCCTTCCGAAAAAAAAGAAATCAAAGCACGTACGAAGTGAGCGGTTCGGTGTCCGATATGGAGGCAGAGCATGGCTTCGCTCTCGCCCTTCAGGTTCGCGCAGAAGCAGAAAAGTGGATCAAAACCAATCGCCCAGAGCTATTGGCCTAGAATCGAACCGCGGCGGCGACGAACGCTGGGCGCAGCGAGCACCGCCCCTACGCAAACAACCGCAAGTCGGCTTAGGTGAATGGCGCGGCTGAGCCAAGAAAGTTTGCCGGGCACGGGCCGCCTGCAGTGGGCGCGGCAAGCATGCCGTGCCCCTACGAAGGCAAGATGCCCGCCTAAAGGCGTGCGCTACACAGGCAAAATCAATTCTTGGGATTGGCGGCGAAGACGGAAAGCTCCGGCGTGGAGCCGCGGTCGTCCTTTTCCAGGATGGCCTTCACAAAGTCTCCCGACGTGGAGTGTGTCCTCCGTCGCTGTGGTATCGTGCCGGGGCCGATGAGGAAGGAGAAAATACTCCCGCCGGAAGCTCAGCTTGGCGCCGCCACGCGATCGTCCGCCGACAAAACTATATTCAGCGTGATTTTCGCCATCAGCTTCTGCCATCTGCTGAACGACATGATGCAGATGCTGCTTCCCTCCATATATCCAAACTTGGCTTCGGAATTAAGGCTCACGTTCGGGCAAGTGGGCGCCATCACCATGGCCTACCAGGTTACGGCATCGCTCCTTCAGCCTCTGGTTGGCCTCCAGGCGGACAGACGGCCTGCGCCGTTCGCGCTTCCCGGCGGGACGATCTTCTCGCTTGCCGGACTGGTGGTTTTATCAATGGCGCGAAGCTACGGGATGGTGCTGGCCGGGTCATCTTTGCTCGGCATGGGCTCGTCGATCTTTCATCCGGAATCTTCGCGTGTCGCGCGCATGGCGGCGGGCAAACGGCACGGCATGGCACAGTCGCTATTTCAGGTGGGCGGGAACGTCGGGTCCGCAATCGGGCCGCTGGCGGCCGCGCTGGTCGTCGTGCGTCTCGGACAGTCGAGTCTCGCTCTCTTCGGATTGTTGGCGTTGCTGTCTTTCGCCGTCTTGTGGAACGTCGCCGTGTGGTATCGCGATCACGGTCTCGCTCGTCTGGAGGAAAATCGCAAGAGTCTCGAACAGACCGCCTTGCCACAGGGCGCCGCCAAGCGCGGCGTCACGATCCTTCTGGTGCTCATTTTCTCGAAATACGTCTATTTGACGAGCCTCACCAGCTACTTCACGTTCTATCTGATCCAGCGCTTCGGTCTCTCCATTCGCGCGGCCCAACTGCACCTGTCTGTCTTTCTGGCGGCTGTCGCGCTCGGCACTTTTCTGGGCGGGCCGCTCGGAGACCGTATCGGGCGCAAATATGTGATCTGGGGGTCGATCCTCGGCGTGCTGCCGTTCACGTTGCTGCTGCCGCACGTCAACCTTTTCTGGACCGGGGTGCTGAGTGCGATCATCGGCATGGTGCTCGCTTCGGCTTTTTCCGCGATTGTGGTGTTCGGCCAGGAGCTCGTGCCCAACAAGGTAGGGATGATCTCCGGCCTGTTCTTCGGTTTCGCTTTCGGCGTGGCCGGACTCGGCGCCGCCGTGTTGGGCCGCGTCGCCGATGCTTACGGGATTTATACCGTTTACCGGATCTGCGCTTTCTTGCCGGCAATCGGGTTGCTAGCCGGTTTCTTGCCAGACCTGCGACAACGCGAACACGCCGACGCACTTTCCAGCGCAGACTAACCTCTGCTGCGCAAGGGATGGGGCACCCGGCGATAATTTCCAGATTGCCGACCGCTCGTCCCGAAGGCTACCCTGCTCGCCAACGGGAGCAGGGTCTCCTCCAGCAGCACGCGTCGTGCGTGAGCGATCGCGTACGCGACCGTATCAGTCGTTGAGGTTCAACGTCACGTTTGCGTTCTCGATTACTTTGACCCACCCAGGGTCGGGCGTGGCGTCGGCGGCGTATTGGTCGTGCCAGTTCCACCACTTGTACGGTGGAGTCTGGGGATAGCCCTCCGGCGAGTCTTCCCACTCCTCCTGACGCCCGAGCGCAGTTATGTCAAGGTAGCTCCAAGTGCTCCCCATCGCCTCGTCGCCGCGGTTGTTGATGAAGTAGGTGCGGAACACCTTGTCGCCGTCGCGGATGAATGCATTGTGGCCATGCCACTCGTCCACGCCGAAGTCGGTGTCGAAGCTGTCCGTGATGGTGTACCACGGCATCTTCAAATCCATTCGCGCCTTCAGGCGCTCGATGTCCTTCTGTGGGGCGCGCGAGGCGTAGGCGAGCGTGGTGTCGCGGGCGTTCAGATGGGCGAGGTGGGCGACCTGGTCAGCACCGAGGGAGCAGCCGCGGCAGGCATGCTCGGGCCAGCCGAACACCCCGGGCTCGAAGAAGGCGCGGTAGACGATCAGCTGACGGCGGCCCTCGAACAAGTCGAGCAAGCTGGCTTTGCCCTTGGGCCCTTCGAACTCGTATTTCTTCTCCACGGCAAACCACGGCATTCGCCGACGTTCGGCGGCCAGCGCGTCACGGGAGCGGGTCAAAGCCTTCTCCTTCACGAGGAGCTGCTGGCGCGCAGCCTCCCATTCCTGCGGCGACACGATCGGTGGTGTGTTGATTGCAAGATCCCTTTTCCGGTGCTCCATTTCCCTCTCCTTGGGTGTTGCCATTTTATTTCTCCTTGATTTTGTGAAATTGACCGAGACCATTCGCCCTGAAAAATTTCCTAAATTTGGCGATGCAGACCGCCAGAATTCCTCCCGTGGATCCCGCCCCGGCGGCCATCACTGCTGCGCTTGCGATGCATGCTGGACACATATTTCCCTCCTCTGAAGTTCCAGGTCGTCCGTGGCTCAGTGGGGCCGCGGCGCTTCCGCTCGCTGCCGCACAAGCTCATGCAAGTGCGCCCAGCCATTCTTCGCGTTTCTGTACTCCTCCAGCACCAGACCAAACGATTGGTGCCGAAATGTAATGGTCGTCACGCCGCCCGATTCCTTGAGCCGATATTGAAGATTCGTAATCACCGGATTGGACATGAACAGCGGCCCGCAAATTTCCAGCAGCGTCGGCTTCTTGATCGCCTGCACGGTTCCCCAGTAATGGCCGTTGTTGTCTCCCAGGTCGCGATACCATCTGCCGCCTGGCCATGCTTCCAATTTCATCGGCATTGGCTTGTCCACTTGAGTCTCGTTGTACGGTCCAAGCTGCTCCAGGAGCGCGGCGAACGTCGCGTCGATCGACGCGCGCACTTTGATCTCCTCCGCTATATGGATCGTGGTCGCTTCCAGCGATAGTGCGGGCGAACTCATGATTTCCTCCTCGTTTGAAATTCCATAAGACTATGGTTTCTGTGCATCGTTGGCCTCGGCCCGTTCCTTGATTCGCAGCAGCTGGTGTTTCCACAACCGCTCGAACGTACTGGTCCACTCGTGCAACGGCCGGATCGCGTTAGCATTCACCGTGTAAAACATCTTCCGACCCTCCCTCCGCACCTCCACCAGGCCCACACCCTTCAAAACTTTGAGATGCTTCGAAACCGACGGCTGCTCGATGGCCATTGCGTCCACAATCTCGGTGACCGACCTCTCCCGCATCGCCAGATAGTTCAGGATGTCCCGCCGCCGCGGTTCAGCCACAGCGTTGAACGCGTCCGAGGTTGTTGCCGCCCTTGCCATGGTGTTAATATATTCCCATATAGGAATATGTCAAGCACTTTTTTTAGCGGCCTTTTCGCCGCCGTCCCGCCCCTGCTGCGTGCCGCTCGGAACGGGTTTATCCCAAGTGACGGGTTACTCGGAAATAATGGCAGCTGCCCGGTAGGGCCAGCGTTCAGTTCTTTGGATTGGTAGCGAAAATGGAGAGCTCGGGGGTGAAGCCGCGGTCGTCCATTTCGAGGATGGCTTTGACCATGTGGGCGATGTCCTCGGCGCGGAGCTTGGTGGGATTTTCCTTTTGCTCGAAGCCGGCGACGACGGAGAAATTGGTGAGGACTTCGCTGGGATTGACGAGCATGACGCGGACATTGTGCTTGCGGAGCTCGGCGCGCCAGCATTCCGTCATGCCGCGAAGAGCGAACTTGCTGGCGTAGTACGCGGTGCCGTTTGCGGCGCCGGTGAGGCCGGCGGTCGAGGAGATGTTGACGATGTTGCCGCGCTGGCGCGCGATGAAGTGCCTGGCCGCGCCGCGGGCCATGAGCATCGCTCCCGTGACGTTGGTGGCGAAGACAGCTTCGAAGCTGGCGAGGTCGAAATCCACGAGATTTTTGAAAACGCCGAAGCCAGCGTTATTGACGAGAATATCGAGGTCGCCGAATTTCTGGAGGACTTCGCGGTAGGTGCGCTCGACGTCGGCTTCCTTGGTGACGTCCGCGTGGATTGCGTGCACGCCCAGGGAGCTGGCGGTGTCCGCGAGGCGGCGGTCGTCGCGTCCGGTGATGGCGACGCGCGCTCCGCTGGCCGCCAGAGACTGGGCGATGGCGCGTCCGATGCCGCTGCTGCCGCCCGTGATCAACGCCACCGCGTTTCGCAAGTTCATTAGGCCTCCCGAGAGAATTTAGCCGACGGAAGATTGTACTCCACCGACACGGCCGGGGTGCGCGATCGGTGCGCGCCGGCGGGCCGTGAGGCGAGTACATGCCGCGATAGAGGCTGCGCAATGGCAGGCGCTGCGCGCACGATTTTGTTGTCGGAGCTGAAGCTCCGCCCCCCTAAGGCGCCCGCCTGAAGGCGGCCGCCACGAAACCGATGAAACGTCAAGGACCCCACCCTCACAAAACGAGGATGGGGCTCCCGGCCGAATCGAAAGCAACTGCGCGTGGCTGAAGGCGCTGCTACAAGAGCAAATGCGAATTACGGGGCTTGCTGGATTTTGCCGCCTTTGGCCGAGACCATCAGCTGTACCAGCTCTTCGGTAATTTTCGGCTCGAGGCCTTCGGTGTGGCCCTTGCCGGCGCGGATGACGTCGGCGACGACGCGGCCGTCCTTGCAGTCCGGATATTGCATGACGTCGGCGGTGCCGGGCCGGGGCAAATGTCCCCAAGAATCGGAGCCGGGATTCTGGCGGGTTGGGTCGTACACGTAGCCGGCTTTTGTGTCGGTGATATCCGCGACGTGGGCGCGCGCGCCGCAGCCGTATTTCGCGGCCCAGGGCGAATCGGCGGGCAGAGGCACGCCGCCGAGCTCATGTTCGCCCGTCTCGAAGATGAACGAAAAATCGGCGGCGGGAGGATCGCGCAATGGAGCCATCATTGCGGCGAGACTTGCGGCGTTCGGAGGCGGAGGCGCGCCAGGGGCCGGCGCGGCGGCGGGACGCGCTGCGTTGAAGAAGCTCGCCGGAATCGGAGGCTGCGGTCCCAGGCGGCCGCCGGAAAGGCTGAGCCAGCCGTCAACTCGGCTCGCAAAGAAATCCGTGCGGACGAGGCGGTTGGAAGTCATGCCGCCCTGCGAGTGGCCGACCAGCCAGAAAGATTTGACGTTCTGCTTGCCGAGCTGGTCCACGATGGAGCTGACGATGTTCTGCAGGTATTCATCGTCGGCCGCGGACCAGATGTGCGTCGGGGAATTCGGCGTGGCGACGACCAGGCGGTATTTGTCCACGTAATCGAGCAGCGGAAAATAGTGGCGCTGCCAATTGCCGTACGACCCGGCGCCGTGAATGCTGAGGATGAACGTGACTTTTTCGTCCGGCTTCAGATCGCACGGATAATCGAGGAAATACGTGCGGCGAGTTTTCATCTCGACGACGGGGCCCTGGTTGATTTCGCGATCCGCGGTGCAGTCCGTGTCGGGACAGTGCAGCACGGGAGGCGTCGCACACGGCGCGCCGGCAAACTGCACGAATTGTTGCTGGGCGCGAGCGTATCCCATGAACGCCGCCACGGCGCCGACGATCGCGAGCACTCTGGCCACATTTCGGCAGGCCTTCACGTAATTTTCCGCGAGCATGTGAGTTCCTCCTTCATTGGGGCGCATCTTATACCCGATGCCGCGTTTTTGATAGCGACTAACATTTTCCCGGAACAGCAACCGATTCTTCCCGGTTTGGAGTATCCTCCTGTCGCGCGGCGCTACGAATTCAAGCACAGGAGGCACCTCATGAACCGGAGATGGACACGCGGGCGAATCATTGGGCTGGCTGCTTTGGCGGTAGCGAGTCTGGCGACGGTTGGCAGCGCGTTCGGCCAGACGAAGGGCGAGGATTCGGCGGCGCGGCTGCGCAAAGTGGAAGATCGCCAGGCGATCGAGCAGCTGCTGATGGGCGATTATCCGAGGGCGCTGGACGCGACCGATTGGAAGGCGTACGCGGCACTGTTTACCAAGGACGGCACGCTGATCATGAACGGCGGAAAGACGAAGGAGACGGGGCCCGCGGCGATTCAGAAATTTTTCGCCACGGCGCCGTTCGCGCAGCCTCCAGCCGCGTCGGCGACCCCGTCGCCATGTCCGCTTGTACCGGGCGTGCACAGATTCATGCACGTGGTGACAAACCTGACGCTGCAGATTGACGGAGACACAGCGACGGATCAGGCCTATTGGGAAACCATCGGCACGACGGACTGCAAGTCCGTGGTGGAGGGCGCCGGGCATTATGAGGACACGCTGAAGCGCGAGGACGGACACTGGAGATTCTATTCGCGCGAAATTTTCGACGATCTTCCGCCGCGGGCCGCGGCTGCTCCAGCGGCTGCAGCACCGGCGGCGCCGAAGCCGTAGGTCGTAGCGAGACATAAGGGCAAAGAGCCGGCGAGACGCCGGCGGTACGAACACCGTTGGCGGGCGGCAAACGAGGTGGATGGGCGGCGCGCTGCCCAGCAGCTGCGCCGGGCGCAGCACGCTGCGCCCCTACGACAGCAAAACGCGACCGCAGAACGTTAGGATTGTGTGGAGATGCCTGAAATTAAAATCAACGGGTACGTCACCTACTACGAGGATGACGATTTCACCGAGCCGTGGAAGCCGCGGCAAACGATCCTGATCCAGCACGGGTTTGGGCGGACGTCGCAATTCTGGCGGCAGTGGGTGCCGATGCTGGCGGGCGACTACCGTGTGGTCCGGCGCGATTTGCGCGGGCATGGCGGCTCGGGCGATCCGGGCGCGAGCGATCCATGGTCCTTCGATGGACTCGTGCGGGATTTTTCCGGGTTCTGCGATGCGCTCGATCTGAAGGACGTTCATCTGCTGGGAGAATCCACGGGCGGCATGCTCGCCATCGGATTCGCGGCCACGCATCCTGTGCGGGTGCGGTCACTGACGTTGTGTGGCACGCCGACGACGATTGGTCCGGCGGAGCAGAAGTTTCTCGCGCTGGGGCACGACACGTGGCAGGGCGCGCTGATGGAGATGGGATCGGAGGGCTGGGCGCGCAAGCTGCTGTCGCAGCCGGGAACGGCGCCGCGCGGCGATGCGGCGCGGACGGAATGGTCGATTCAGCAATTCGCGCGCGCACGGGCCGAGTCGCTGGCCGGATACAGCCGCGTGGTTTCCACGACGGACGTCACGCCGCTGCTGGCCGAGGTGAAAGTGCCGGCGCTCGTGCTTGCGCCGACGAGAAGCGCCGCCACGCCGATGTCGGAGCAGGAGCGGATTGCCGCAACGCTGCCGCGCGCCGACCTGGTGCGCATCGCGGGCGAAGGACACGAGATCTATATTGACCGGCCGGAAGAATGCGTCTCTGCGTTGCGCAGCTTCCTGGCGCAGTTCGTCTGAGTGGGCGACGCGGCAGCTAAAGAGAAAACCTGTTGCGGGTGAACCAGCGCAATGGACGGCGCTGCGCGCGCCGCGTTTTGTGTCGCCGCTAAAGCCGCGACCCACAAGGCCGTTATCCGCGACGTTGTGCGGCAGCCTTTACTCATGCGGAGTGTTGGAGCTTGCGGCCGCCCTGCCTTTCCCCAGCGTTTGACCATGCGGATTCGATTGGCGCGCGGATGCAGCACGCCCGGGCGACCCCAACCGGAAGAATGCGTATCGGCGCTGCGCAGCTTCCTCGCACAATTCAAGTAGCGCGGGAAGCTGCACAGCGGCTGAAGATCAGGACAAGTGGAATTCGACGGTGACGTTGAGCCGGATGGCAACCGGCTGGCCATCCAAAATCGTTGGCGCGTATTTTCTCTCTGACACCGCTTTCAGCGCCGAGGAAAAGAGCAATGGGGGCCCGCTGATCGCACGCACCTGCGTGACGTTGCCCTGCTCGTCAATGATTGCGTCAAGGATGACAGTGCCCTCGATGTGCGCCTGTCGCGCGATTGGCGAATACACAACCGGCGGAGCAAAGATAAGACGCGGCTCCTTCATGCCCGTGCTGATGCGGACGGGTCCCTTGGGTCTGAGGGCGGCGGGCGGTGGAGGAGGCGGTCCGCCAAGCGAACCTCCGAGAACATCACCCGTTCCGCCGGCTACGCCTCCCGCCATGTCCGAAATTGAAGGAGCCGAGGCGCCCATGTCCGAAGCGGTTTCGACAATTTTCTTGGGAATAATCGTGGGCGCGGTGAGCAGCGGGTGCAGAAAAGTTTGCTTGGGAACAACCGCCTGGGCGTGAACCGCGGGAGGAGACGGAGCGGCGGGCGGAAGCGGCGCCACCAAAAGAGTTTTCTCATACTGATGGAGATCGATCGCCTGCGTTACGAATAGCGGAACGATTAAAAGAGCGACGACGATTGCGACCTGCATCGCAAGCGCGACGCCGGCTTGCACCGCGCGTTTGCCGCGAGATTGGGCGTCTTCTTCGATGATCGTGCTGGTGAACATGCCGCGCGAATTGGGTACGACCGGAGGCGAAGTCGGGAGGGTACGTAAAGGCTTCGGGCTCGAACCTAAATTGCGTTGCTGAATTGCACCTTCATAAATTGGCGACATTTTTCATCTCCTTTTCAAATGGACCTGCAACGGCCATGGGGCTTCGTCGGAATCTCAGCCGAGATCCAAATTGAGCCCACAGCGCCACCGCCTGCACAAGCGATGGGAAAGCCCGTCTCCACGTGGAAAGCAGATGAAGCTAACTACACTTTAAAGTCTTAGACAGTTTGCGGAATGAGGCCGAAAACAGCAAACTCAAAATACGAATCGGTGTGATTGAAGGCGATGATATCTGCGTACGGCGAAGATTTGCGGGGGCTTAAGGGGCGGAATTTGATTGAAGAGAGCAGATTAAAATTGTGTTAGCGAAGCGCGGATTTCTGTTGCTGCGCTGGAAGAGAGATTCCTCGTCGCTTCGCTCCTCGGAATGACAGGCAAAGAGGAATGAGATGGATGGGCAGCGCCTCACCAAGCATCTGCGCCGGGCGCAGCATGCTGCGCCCCTACGAAGAAACTGCGACGGCGCGGCGGATGGGCAGCATCTCGCCAGGTGTTTGCGCCGGGCGTAGCGGTGCTACGCCCCTACGAAGAAACTGCGACGGCGAGACGGATGGGCGGCGTCGCGCCGAGGGTTTTCGCCGGGCGTTCGTCGCGGGTTTGAACTGCGGCGATTGACACGCGCGGATGAGCGGCATATCGTCTGGTTACAAGCGAGTAACTCCCGATGGCTGAACCACGAATGCAGCCAAATTCATCGCCACCCTCTGGCGAGCTCAGCGGAACTATTGAAGGCCGCTTCGTGATTTGCAATCTGCTGGGCGCGGGCGGCATGGGAGAGGTATATCGCGCGGAAGATACGCGGCTGAAGCGGCTGGTGGCGCTGAAACGAATCGCTCCGGCGATCCGCAAGAACGAGAGCAACCGCCGGCGCCTCTGGCAGGAAGCGGAGTGCGCCTCCCGATTAAATAATCCGCACATCGCGGCGGTCTTCGACATATTCGAATCGGGCGACGATATTTTTCTGGTGATGGAGTATGTCGAAGGCCAGACGCTGCGGCGCCGGCTGGGACAACCACTCTCCGTCTCCGAATTCCTTGGAATTGCCGAGCAGTGCGCTTCGGCGCTGGCCGCCGCTCACAAAGGCGGCGTGCAGCATCGCGACATCAAACCCGAAAACCTGATGCTGACGCCCGAGGGCGAGCTGAAAGTTCTCGACTTCGGGCTGGCGCGGACATTGCTGCGAGAAGACGGCACGACGCTGGAATCCGCGGAGAGCGCTAAATTCGTGGGCACGTTTGCTTACATGGCCCCGGAAGCGCTGCAGGAAAAAGTGACCGACGCGCGCGCCGATATTTTTTCGCTCGGCGTGGTTTTTTACGAAGCGCTCGGCGGACGGCACCCTTTCAGGGTTCGGAGCGCAGGATTCATCGAAACATACGAACGCATACTGCACGAGGAACAGGCGCCCCTGCGGCAATTGAATACGGAAGTGCCCGCAGAGCTCGACCGAATCGTCGCAAAAATGCTGGCCAAGAATCCGGCTGACCGATACGCGTCGGCCGCCGATCTGGCAACCGATCTCCGAGCGCTTCGGCGCACGCCGGCGGCAGAAGTTTTCCGGCGGAGGCCCGCGCGGTCGAAGTGGATTATCTGGGCGGCCGTCGGAATACCCGCGGCGATCGTGGTCGTCGTGCTGGCGATGCTTGCGGCGATTCCGTCCGCGCGGGAACAGGTTAAATCCTGGCTGCGAATCGGCACCATCCCCAAGCAAAAGCAACTGGCGGTACTGGAATTTCAGGCGGTGGATGGAAGCCCGGAAGAAACGGCATTCACGGCGGGCTTGACCGACACGGTGACGACGAAACTCACGGAGCTCACCGGGGACAGTTCGCTGCTGGTGGTTCCTGCGCGAGATTTACGAGAATGGCATGTCACAACCGCCGAGCAGGCATTGCGAAATTTTGGCGTGAATCTAGTTCTCGAAGGCAGCGTATACAAATCGGGCGATCTGGTGCGCGTGAACTACGCCCTGGTTGACGCCCGAACCCGGCGGCAACTGCGGGCGCAAAGCGTAACGCTCGCCGCATCGGACCCTTTTGCGGTGCAGGATCAGATCGTTGACGGAGCGGTGGACATGCTCCAACTGCAGCTCCCGCCGACGGAACGCGAGGCACTCCGGCCCCACGGAACGCAAGTTCCCGGAGCCTACACGCTCTACTTGCAGGGAAAAGGCTACCTGGAGGACTACGACAAACCCGACAACATTGACACCGCCGTGAATTTATTTCAGCAAGCGCTGCAACTGGATCCCACATATGCGCTGGCGTACGCGAGCCTGGGCGACGCGTATTGGAAGAAATATCTCCACACCAGGGATGTTCGCTTGATCGAAAGCACTCGAGCGCCCTGCGACCAGGCCTTGCATCTGGATGAGAAGCTTTCGGCCGCGCACGAGTGCCTGGGAACGATCGCCGCGGGAACGGGACATTACGAGGAAGCCGTGATGGAATTCGAGCGAGCGATCGATTCCGAGCCGGCAAATGACGACGCCTATACGGGACTTGCTCATGCCTACGCCCTCTTGGGCAAGCCGCAGGAGGCGGAAAGCACGTACCGCAGAGCCATTGATCTGCGCCCCCAATACTGGGGCGCATACAATTCGCTGGGAGTATTTTATTTTGGCCAAGCGCAATATACGCGAGCGGCGGAGATGTTCAGCAAGGTTGTGGCTCTCGTGCCGGACAGTTTCCACGGCTACGACAATTTGGGAGCCGCATATCTGGCACAGGGCGAATATCCCGAGGCCATCGAAACTTTCAAACATTCGATTTCCCTGCGCCCGACAGCAAACGCTTACTCGAATATCGGGACGGCGTCCTTCTACATGCACCGGTTCGATGACGCGGCGAGCAACTACGAGCAGTCTTTGGAGCTCGACGGAGGAAACTTCGAGCTCTGGTGGAACCTGGGCGACGCGTATTACTGGAATCCGGGGAAGAAACCGCAGGCCGAACACGCCTATCAGCAATGCATTTCACTGGGCACTCCGCGGCTGAATGTGGACCCGCGGGACCAGGAGGCGCTGGGGATCCTGGCGGTGTGCCACGCGATGGTGAATGATCGTCCGGGCGCGATGGATCTGCTCCAGAGGGCGTTCGCGGTTGGTCCTCAGGACGCTGACTTGAACTTCAAAGCAGCCATTGTGTACACTCAGCTCCAAGATGAGGACCGGGCGGTGCAGCGATTGGGCAAAGCCATCGCTGCCGGTTATTCGCCAAAGCTGGCGAGTGAAACACCGATTTTCGACCAATATCGCAGCAACCCCCGGGTCCAGGACTTGTTTCGGCCAAAATGACGACTGAAAAGGAGGGGCCATGGCAGCCCAACCAGCGATGAGCGAAGAACGCGTGAAGAAGATTGAGATTACGCTCGACGAGAACAAAGTCCCCCACGTCTCCCGGGCAGACCGAATCGTGACGATCGATCGAACGAAAGATGAAGAGGTGATGTGGGTTTCCGAATTCCATTTCCGAATTGATTTCAAGAACGGTACACCGTTCTACGAAGATCAATTCGATCGGACGCACCACCGGAGCGGATTGGTTCGTCGAGATCTGATACCAGGGCGGCACCGCACCTACGAATACACGATTGACGTGAACGGCAAAACGCTCGATCCGCAGATTATGATTTTCCCCTCTGGGAATTGAAGTGCGCTACGCGGTGCCGAACGTCCGCGCCCGCATAGGTCCGACCGCGAGTGAGGTGGATGGGCGGCGTAACGCCAAGCATCTGCGCCGGGCGTAGCGATGCTACGCCCCTACTAAGAAACGGCAACGACGCGACCTATGGGCGGCGCTTCGCCAAGCATCTGCGGCCCGGCCGACGCCACGCACTTCGCGCGGGTCACCGCTTACAGCTCAGTTCTTTTATTTTGCCGGATGCTTGTCGGGCAGCTCGAAGACCCAGATGGCGGCGCCGTGGTCCGGCGGATTCTGGATCTCCGGGACGAGAACCGGGAACGTCGCTGACTGCGCGCCGCCGTTGCCAACGACCACGGCAACGTACTGCTTGCCATTGACGCTGTAGGTGATGGGGCACGAGCTCGGGACATCGTTCATGCGCACCTGCCACAGCGTTTCGCCCGTGGAATCATCGTAGGCTTTGAGGAAGCGGTCGAGCGAGCCGGCGAACACGATGCCGCCTGCCGTTGCCAGTACGCCCGTGGATTGGGGCGCGCGCTGCCGGTCAATCCATAGAACTTTCTTCGTTTCCAGATTGAAAGCCTCGAGACGTCCGTATTTCCCGTCGCTATCGGGCCGCGGCCGAATGAACCAGTTCACGCCCGAGGTGAGGTTGCCGCGCTCGCCTGCTGCGGCGGGGATCAGATCCATGCACGATTCGACCATCGGGATATATAGGATTTTCGATTCGGCGTTGTAAGAGGTGGCGATCCAACTGCGGCCGCCGCCCGGGTGCGGGCAGATCGTGTGCGGCTTGCCATCGCCCACGATGACGTCGGGGTTGATGGTTTTCTCGCCAGTCTGCGGATCAATTGACGTGACCACATTCTGGATGCCGAGATCCTTCGAGAAAATATATTTTCCGGTCGCGGCGTCCATGCCTTCGTAGATGCCCATCTTGCCGGAAGTGACGATGAGTTTTTTCTCGGCGCCGTTCACGGGTAGGTGGATCACTTGCTGCTCGAACGCCCAATCGAGATCCCACTGATCGTTGTGCACGTGCTGAAAATACCAGACGAGCTTTCCGGTATCGGGATTGAACGCGAGCGTGGAATCCGTGTACAGCCCGTCGTTTGAAACGCCCGGCTTGTCCACGCGATGCAGCACAGGCCCGGTGTCGTACGTCTGTCCGACGCCGAAATACGCGAGGTTGAGCTGCGGATCATAGCTTCCCGCTGTCCAGACGGACGCACCGTTGCGCTTTTCGGCCGGCAGGTCGTTCCAACTGTCACCCGGCTCGCCTGGCTGCGCGATGGTGTGAAACCGCCACGCCTCTTTTCCGGTTTCCACGTCGAGCGCAACGATGAAGTTGCCGCCCGCCGATTGTCCCGCGATGCCTTGCATCACTTTCCCCTTCGCGACGAGCGGGCCTCCCGTGGTCTGGTAGGCTTTCGTGTAGTCGGCGAGCTCGGTATCCCAAATCACGTTTCCGGTCTTCACGTCGAGCGCGACCAGGTGATCATCCGAAGTTGGGACGAGCAGGCTGTCGCGATACAGGGAGAGGTTGCGCTTGACGGAGAGCCGCGCGTCGCTCGGCAACTGCCGCGAATATTGCCAGAGAAGGTCTCCCGTTACCGCGTTGAGGGCCTGCACTTTGTCGCCATAGCTGTCCACGAACAGCACGCCATCGTGCTCGAGCGGAGTTGCTTCATTCTGACCGACTGGAAGCGACCACGCCCAGGCGACGCGAAGATCACCCACGTTGGTCTTATTGATCTGTTTCAGCGGGCTGAAGCCGTGATCGTCGTAAGTGCGTCGCCAGATGAGCCAGTCGCTCGCGGGCGGATTGTCGAGAAGCTCGTCGGTCACCGGCGAGAATTTTTCGAGAGGGTTGGGAAGCGTCACCACCGGAATGGGAGGGGCGAGTGGGGACAGAGGCATCATCGGCGCTGACCGCGAGGTGGCGCCTCGCGGAATCGTCATCGCGGCGAGCGCCGTCGTGTCTGTCGGCAGCGGCTTTTCGCCCGGCTGCACGCCATTTCCCTGAAGAATGTACGCCACGATCTGCGCGGTGGTCTGCGCGTCGAATTCGCCCGGATTTGCCGGCGGCATTTTCGTGGTGATATATGTGAACAAGGACTCGGCGCTCTTGCCGCCCCAGCTCTGGCTGAAGGACGAGCCACGGAGCGCGTTGGCGAATTCGCCGCCGTTCAGATTCTGGCCGTGACACGAGGCGCAGCTTTTTCCGTAGGCGGTTTTGCCTTGCGCCGCTTGGCCCGCCGTGAACGTCGCGATATTCCGGTTGTTGAACTGCTGCGCCTGCAGAAGCGACGGCGCAAACGCGGCGACAACCGCGCCAACGGCTATGCAACAACCAATTCCTGCACGACAGATGAGAATTTTCTGCGGATTCATGCTCGCCCCCGTCTCTGTTCGAAGCGCATAAGCTGCGGCGAGGATGTGGCTGGGGTGCACGGCCCCGGCGAGCTCGCCGCCGTGCATTGAATCACTATCGAATTGAGAAGACTAGGGAAAATGTTCGCGCACGGGGATGCGGTGGGGCTCGTGCAGCGAAGTTTATTGCGAGGGAGGCTTGTTTTCGGCTAACAAGGCTTCGACGCGGGCGGTGATTTCCGCTTTCAGCTGGCCGTTGAAGTCGCCGCTTGCCGGGCTGGCGAAACCGGCGTGGACGCTTTTGACCAGGCCGTCGCGCCCGATGAAGACCGTGGTAGGCCAGGAGTTCAAATTGACGAGCTGCGGAATTTTCTTGTTCACGTCGTCGGGATCGCCGGCGACGAGCACCGTGTACTGAATGCCGTAATGGTAGATGAACCATTTCAGCCGATTCAGTTCGCCGAACTGCGCCGACTCCTCAAAATCCAAGGCAACGATCTCGAGGCCGCGGTCGCGGTAGGTGCGATACAGCTCGGCGAGGAACGGGGCCTCGTCGTGACAATTGGGGCACCAGCTTCCGGTGATGTTGACGAGAATAACCTTGCCGCGAAAGCGCGCGTCGGTGCTGGAGACCATGCGTCCCGCGACATCGGGAAAGGTGAACTCAAACGGCGCGCTGGGGTCCGCCATGTGCGTGTGCTGCGCGGGATCGGTAGGCTCGGGCAAGCCCTTGGCGCGGGCGTCGGCAGGACGATAGGCCGGCAGTTCCCTTTTGCCGCTGTAGTCGTTTAATGTGATGGCGAGGCTGCCATCCGGATTCGGCGCCACTTCGATCAGGTACGGGCGCTCGCCGGAAAAATGGCTGAGGACGAATTTGCCGTCGCGATAGCGTCCTGTGAGCGCGCCGGTGTCGCCATCCACGCGCAGAATCGCGGCGGACACATCAGCGCCGGTCTGGCGCACGATAAAGCGCCACGCGGATTCGCCCTTGGGACTCTTCACTTCAATTTCCCACAAGCCGCCAATCGAAGGAACAGTGCCCGCAGGCGGGTCAGGCTCGGGAACGAATCGCTTCGCCTGAAACGGCAGAGTGCTGCGCGCTTCCGGGCCGAATTTCCCTTCGATGGTGCCGGTCAACTCGCCACCTTGGATGGCTGCGTTCAGCCTCTCCGCGTATTGGTCGAAGTTGAGGACGAGAGCATCATGCACCTGCCGTCCGCTGGTGGACGTGACCCTTTCATCGCCATTGATGAACGCGCCCTGGAGCTTCAGACCCTTGCCAGAAATATCAATCCGGAATGGAATGGTCATGCCGTCCACGACGACGCTGCCTTCCCATTTTCCCTCGACGGACTGGGCGGCGGCCGAACGGGCGAAAGCGGATAAAGCGAGAAGGACAAGCGCGATGCGGGATACGGCTTTCATGTGCGTCCTCTTCGGCGAAATTATATCAGCAACGGACATTAGCGTCGCGGCGGGGAGTCTGAGGCCGAGGTCGCACCCGCACGCATCTTCCAGGCGATTTGCCGCAGCATGCCGAGCCAGATGACGGCGTCGCGGGCGGGCAGATTCAGGCGCCTGACGAGGCGGCGAATTCTCTGGTCCGAATCGGCGACGCGGCGCAGTTCGAGAAAACCGCTCAGGTGCAACGCGTCGAGGAGCATTGTCGTGATCCGTTCCATTTCGGCCGCGGATGCAAGCGGCAGCTTTTCTTGCTGGCGTGGAGTCTTCGTCTTCGCGTCGCGAATCAGTTCGTAGAGACAGACCGCGACGGCCTGGCCCAGATTCATTGAGATGTTTGCGTCAACGGTGGGAACGCGCATCAGCCAGTGGCAATGGCTGAGGTCGTCGTTCGAAAGGCCGAATTTCTCGGAGCCGAATAAAAGCGCGACGCAATTCGAGCCGAGGCGTTTGCGAATGAGGCGAGCGCCGTCTTCCAGGCGACGGAGCGGCTGATGCAAAGTCCGATGGCGGACGGCGGTGGTTCCCACGACGAGCGTGCAATCGGCGACCGCTTCGGCGACGGTCTTGAATTGTTCGGCGCTGGCGAGCAGCGCCGAGGCGCCGACGGCGGAACGCGCCTCGCGAAACGCGGGCTGGTAGGGATTCACGACGCGCAGGTGGCGAAAGCCGAAATTGCTCATCGCGCGGGCGGCGGCGCCGATATTGAGCGGGTTGCGCGAGGAAACGAGCACGATGCGCAAACGGTCGAGTTGAGCGGCGGTTGGCAAGCGCGGCTATTCTAGCAGGCTGCCGGAAGAGACGCGCCGGCGGTCCTCAGGGGCTAAAGCCCGCTTACTGTTGAACGGCTTATGTCGGAGCTAAAGCTCCGACCCCCTAAACTGCGACGCGCTCGAACCGGAATAGCAGCGAAGCCGTGCATTGGAGAGCGCTTCGCGCTGCCTTTCATGGCGGGGTTAAAACCCCGCCCTTCCAGGTCAATTTATCAGATGGACTAGTAGCGCTGTCGTTGTGCGAAAACTGCTGCCCCATCTCGGCCTGCCGCAATTTTTTCAGCGAAGCCAGGTGCAGCAACACCGACAGCGGCACCAGAAATACCGGAATCATAACCAGCGGGAACGCAGTAACGAGCACATTTGGCGCGCCAAAGGCGAACATCTGTAAGCGCGAAGGTGACGAAAGGAAGCCCGTCGCCACAGCGACAATCAAATCCCCAATCCCCAACAAATTCCAGACGCGTACCAACGCACCTGTGTTACGCAACCTGTATGCATAAGCGATGGCGACGGCCGGCGCAAGCAGTCCGACAATAACGTCGCCGATGCCTGCGGGCCAAGCAAACACACCCGGCAGACGGTGTCCCGCAAGAAGCAGGAGGAAGATCAAACCTTCCGCCCTGTAGAACTGCAAGCCCACGACCCACTCCTGGGGTACTGCCTCAATCGCGCGCCTGAACGCGCCCCACCGCCAGAACAGCGCCACGGCCACGATGATTGGGATCAGCAGACCATATTGAATGGTGGGCATCCCTGCGCGTGCCGTCCGATAGAATCCCGCCCAGGATGGCAACAGCGCGGCGAAGAGCCACCCCACGAGAAGCGCCGTCCCGATTGAGACCGCCCGCTTGCGGTCTTGAATTGACCATCCAGCGAGCTTGAGCGCGCGGTGCAGCCCAAACAGCACAGCGGCTACCGTCGCCAAAGTACCGATCATTACAAATGGAAGCAAGTAACCAGGCGTCAGATTGTTCATGTCTTCGCACCTTTCTTGTTTCTTCTACTCCTTCCATAATTGATGTAGATACATCTATCCGCGATTCATACTACTTGCACAAAGTGCCCTCGTGATGGTAAAGATGTATATGCATATATCCATGAAGGAGAGAGCACGAGGGGCGAAAACGTCGAGGGCCGAGGCCGTTCGGCTGCCGTGTGCGTGTGCGAACCTGCGGAGGGCCGGACGAATGGTCACTCAGCTTTACGACAGCGTGTTTCGCCCAAGCGGCCTGCGCGCCACACAATTCACGCTGTTACAGGCTCTGAATCACGCGCCAAGGATATCCCAGAGCCAACTTGCCGAATTATTGGGGATTGATAGCACGACCCTGACCAGAACCCTGGCTTTCCTGCAGCGGAAAAAATGGCTTCGCTCTGAGAGGGGAAACGACCGACGCGAGCTGGAGATTTCCCTGTCGCCAGCGGGGCAACGAGAATACAAGCGCGTATTTCCCTACTGGCAGCGCGCTCAGAGGCGCCTGCGGCACGCGTTGGGAGAAGCGCACTGGAATCAGGTAATGGACGCCGCAATCCTCGCCGCTGGGGCCGCACCGAAACCCGATTGACACGAACCCGATCATTTCTTCGGGTGCGAGGTGCTGAATGACGAAGAGCCGAGCAGGAGTTGCGCTTCGGCTTTGTCAATCGGCTCAATTTTCACTTCTCCGGGCCTGTACTGGGTCGTATCGCGGACTTTCACCCGGAAGTAATAGATTCCACCTGCCTGAGCATTGAGGTCCGCGGCGGAGGCCAGACCGGAGCGAATGTAAAAGGTTGATTGCCAGTCCGTGCAAATGCTGTGCTCGCCGGGATCCACAGGAAAGAAAAAGTACGAATCGCCGTGGTTTGCGCCGACCCAGGCACCGTCAATGCCGACCCTGGTCGTTGCCTTGTCGCTGCCGATAACGAGGCCGGGCTGCTCCCACATTGTCTGGACGACATAAACCAGCGCTTTCCCATCTTGCGGGTTTGGAGACGGCGGGTGGTCCTTGACTGTTTTGACGTCCCACCCCGCTTTGCTCGAGCCACATCCGCCCCCGCTTTGATCTTCAGGAGATTGCGCCTGCGTCAAGATCGGTAAACCGAGAAGAAGCGCGACGAGCAGGACTTTCAGCATGGGAGCCTCCAAGCAAATCGAGATTTTGAACGGGGCCTGACCTCAATAATGAGACGGTCACGTCGGGCTGCTGGTTGCCGGGGTTGACTGCAAACGGCGCGAGAAGCGCAATTGGAGGGGCGGCTTGACGCGCGTCGGAGGAACGTGGAATCATTCCGTTTCCACAGACGATTTCAAGGGGAGGGTGAACCATGGCAACGCAATTGGCGTCAACCTACGCAGAGTTGGGGCTTTTCATAGGCGGCGAATGGCTGGGCGCCGAGGGGCGGAAAACTTCGCCGGTGCTCAATCCGGCGACCGAGGAAGTGATCGGGCATCTTCCGCACGCATCGAAAGCGGATCTGGATCGGGCGCTCGCGGAGGCGGAGCGGGGATTCAGGCTGTGGCGCGCGATTTTTCCGGATGCGCGCGGCAAAATCCTGAAGCGCACTGCGGAGCTGATGCGCGAGCGCGCGGAGGAAATCGCGCGAATCGCGACCACCGAATCGGGAAAATCCATCCACGAGACACGCGTCGAAGTTCAGATGTCGGCAAATATTTTCGAATGGTTCGCTGAAGAGGGACGCCGCGCCTATGGACGCGTGCTGCCGCAGCGCGCTCCGGGAACGCGGCTCGCCATCGTGAAGGAGCCCGTGGGACCGGTCGCGGCCTTTGCCCCGTGGAATTTTCCGATCGGCAATCCCGCGCGCAAGATCGGCGCGGCGCTGGGGGCGGGATGCTCGTGCATCCTGAAACCTGCCGAGGAGACGCCAGCATCGGCGCTCGCCGTGGCGCGGTGCCTGGTGGACGCAGGACTTCCGGCGGGCGTGCTTTCCATTGTGTACGGCGTGCCCGCGGAAATTTCCGAGCACCTGCTCGCGTCGCCCATCATTCGCAAGGTTTCGTTCACCGGCTCAATCCCGGTCGGCAAGCATTTGATGAAGCTGGCCGCGGAAGGAATGAAGCGCACGACGATGGAGCTGGGCGGGCACGCTCCGGTGCTGGTGTTCGACGATGTGGACGTCGAAAAAGTGCTCGACGCATGCGCGACGGCGAAGTATCGCAACGCGGGCCAGGTGTGCGTGTCTCCCACGCGATTCTACGTGCACGAGAAAATCTACAACCGCTTCGTGGAGGGTTTTGCGGCGCGGGCGAAGGCTCTGCCCGTGGGCGATGGGATCAACGAGAAAAACAAAATGGGTCCGCTGGTGCATGCGCGGCGGCTGGCTGCCGTCGAGGCGTTGATCGAGGATGCCAAAAACTCCGGCGCGAAGGTGCAAGCGGGCGGGGCGCGGCTGAAAGGCCCCGGATATTTCTACGCGCCCACGGTTTTGTCCGACGTGCCGAACAAGGCGCGGATCATGAACGAAGAACCGTTCGGGCCCGTGGCGGTGATCAATTCCTTCTCGGAGTACGACAGCGTGATCCAGCAGGCGAATCGGCTGCCCTACGGGCTTGCGGCGTTTGCGTTCACGGATTCGGCGCACAGGGCGAAGCTGGTCGGCGAGCAGCTTGAAGCGGGCATGGTGGGCGTAAACACGTTCGCGATCTCCGTGCCGGAGTCGCCGTTTGGCGGAGTGAAGGAGAGCGGGCACGGCTCCGAGGAAGGCATTGAGGGCCTTGAGGCGTGCCTGGTGACGAAATTCATCAGCGAAGCGTAAAAGGCGAAGAGAGATTCTTCGACTGCGTGCGCCGGCCGGACTTCGCCAAAGACGCGAAGCCCGGAACAGCGAACACCGGCGCACTCCGCTCAGAATGACAACGAATAAAGAGGGTCGATAAAATGGCCGCGGATGATCGAATTCAAACGCTTGAGAAGCGCGTGGACGAATTGACCAACAAGCTCGGCGCCGTGACGGACGAGCTGGCGATCCGGAAGCTGCAGCATACCTACGGCTACTTCATTGATAAGTGCATGTACGACGAGGCGGTGGATCTTTTCTCCGAGCGCGGCGAGACGTATTTTCTGGGCGGAGTCTTCAAGGGGAAGGAAGGCGTCCGGCGGCTTTACGGCGGAATTCTGCGCAATAAATTTTCGCCGGGGAAAAACGGGCCGACGCGCGGGCTGCTGCTCGACCATCTGACGCTGCAGGACGTGATTGACGTTGCGCCGGACCGGATGTCCGCCAAGGCGCGCTTTCGCTGCTTCATGCAGGGCGGAAGCCACGAAAGCGTGGCGCAAATCTTTCCCGCGTTCTGGGAAGGCGGAGTTTACGAGAACACGTATCTGAAGGAAGACGGCGTGTGGAAAATCGGCGTGCTGAATTACAACGTCTTCTATTACGCGCCATACGATCAGGGCTGGGGCAAGACGAAGCCCGGCTACGCGGTGCCAACATATTCCGTGACATTTCCGCAAGACCCGCTCGGGCCGGACGAACTCACCACGAAACAGTCCAGCATTTGGCCGGAAACCGGCGTGCTGCCCTTCCATTACCCGCATCCTGTGACGGGAAAACCGATTCAGTGAGCGCGGCGAGCGGTTCGGGCGACAAAAAATCCGAGGCAATCTCGCTCGCAGGAGAAGCCGCGATCGTAACCGGCGCGGGCCGCGGATTCGGCCGCGCGATCGCGATGGGTCTGGCCGCGGCAGGCGCGGCGGTGACGGTAACCGCGCGTTCGAAGGATCAGCTCGATGAAACCGTCGCGCTGGTCGAGCGTCATGGGGGTCGCGCGGGCGGTCGGGCGTTCGCCATCGCGGGCGATGTGACGAACCGCAAGGATGTCGCGCGGGTAGTCGAGGCGGCTGAAAAAAAATTTGGCCCGACAACGGTGATGGTGAACAACGCCGGCATCACCGGGCCGTACGGGCCGATTTGGACTTCCGATCCGGATGATTGGTGGGATGCGCAAGAGGTGATCGTGCGCGGCACTTTGCTTTTCATGCACGCCGTGATGCCGGGAATGGTGGCGCGGCGCAAGGGAACGGTGGTCAACGTATCGGCGCTCGGCGGGCAATGGTTCGCTCCGAAGCTGACCGGGTACGCGGTGGCGAAGTCGAGTCAGATACGCTTGTCGGAACATGCGGCGGCCGAGGCAAAGGAGCACGGCGTCAGCGTTTTTTCAATCGAGCCGGGCACAGTGTACACGGATATGACCGAGGGCACGATCACGTCACCCGACGCGCAGCGATGGGTTCCCCACATGGTCGAGTACCTGAAGAATTTGAAGGCGACGACCGATCCCGCGCCGGGACTCATGCGTTGCGCGGAGATGTGCGTACAACTGGCGTCCGGGCGCTATGCTGGACTCTCGGGACGATTCCTGTTGCCGGGGGACGATTTCGACAAGCTGCTGCTCGAGCCGCCGCCGCGCCCCGGCTCCGCGCTGATACCGAGAGAGCCCGAGCGGACACGTTGACAGTCTCCTTGCGAAGATGATACGAGATGAAGTATCCAGACAACCGAAGCAAGATTGGGGAGTGAGGCCAATATGACTACGAAATTTCCGGACACATTTGACTACGCCGGTTTCAACGCGCCGATGCGCACCGAGTGCGACATCTACGACCTGGTCGTCGAGGGGAATCTGCCAAAGGAGATCGACGGCACCTGGTACCGGACGATTCCGGACCCGCAGTATCCGCCGATGCTCGGCCACGACACATACCTGAGCGGCGACGGCATGATCAGCGCGTTCAAATTCGAAAATGGCCACGTGGACTTCAAAATGAAGTACATCATGACTGACCGCTTGAAAGCCGACCGCAAGGCGCGCCGCGGGCTGTTCGGCCTCTACCGCAATCCGTATACCGACGATCCCAGCGTGAAGGGCATCAACCGCTGCGTAAACAACACGACGCCGATTTTCCACGGCGGCAAGCTGCTGACCCTCAAAGAAGATGGCCTGGCGGTGGAAGTTCATCCCGAGTCGCTCGAAACGATCGGCGTGTTCAACTATCGCGGCAAGCTGAAGAGCCAGACCATGACCGCGCACACGCGGCTCGATGACGAGACGCAGGAGCTCCACTTTTTCGGCTACGAGGCCAGCGGCCTGGCGACGCGCGACGTGTCGTACTGCGTGGCGGATAAGGAAGGCCAGCTCGTCAGCGAAGAATGGTTCCAGGTTCCTTATGTCTCCCTGATGCACGACTTCGCCGTGTCGAAGGAACACGTGATCTTCCCCGTCTTTCCGACGACGGCCGACCTCGACCGCATGAAGGCCGGCGGCGCGCACTGGGTCTTTGAGCCGAATCGCGAAGCCTACGTCGGCATCATGCCGCGCGATGGCCACACCAGCGACATGCGCTGGTTCAAGCATCCCGCGTGCTCGGCGTTTCATTTCATGAACGCCTACACCGAAGGCAAATTCGTCCATCTCGATTTCGGCATCGGCAAATACGCGCCGTTCCCGTTCATTCAGGAGGCGTCGCACATTCATCCGACGGCCGAGGATTTCGCGTATGGCCGCGTGGTGCGCTGGACTTTTGACATGTCGAAACCCGGAGAAAAATTCGAGGAATACAAACTCGCACCCTCCGGCGATTTCCCACGCATCGCGAATAAAGACCACATGAAGGACTACTCCGTCGGATATTACGAGCGCTTCGATCCCGAGGCTGGCGCACCAATCATCTCGGGCCCTGTCGGCGCGGGCTTCAACACGCTCAGCCGCCTTGAGGTGAAAAGCGGAAAGCTCAAGTCGTGGCATTCGAACAAGCCGATAACGATTCAAGAAGAGGTTCATATCCCCTCGAAGCAGCCGGGCCATGAGGGTTACCTGGCGCTGGTTGCCGACCTGCACGAATCTCAACTGTCGGACGTGCTGATTTTTGAAGCGGAGCACGTTGACAAGGGACCCATCGCGACGGTGCACCTCCCTCTGCGCCTGCGAAATCAGGTGCACGGCAATTGGGTGATGGCCGAAGAGCTTCAATAACAGGGCACGGCAGCAACAGGCACGCGCACGCACGGTGGGGGCGATGACGCGACAATCGGATTTCTACGGCTGGAAGCTGCTTGCGGTCTTCTGGTTCATCCTGTTCGCGAACTTCGCGTTTCCTCTTTACGGCGCGAGCGTGGTCAACACATACATGGCCACCGCCTTGCATTGGGACCGAACGCAGCTCGGCACCGCCTACGCGATTTACCAGCTCATGATCGGCGCGCCCGCTCCGCTGATCGCGATCCTCATTGCCAGAAAAGGCGTGCGTTTCACCGCCGCGCTCGGCTGCAGCGTGGTTGTCGCCGGGGCGCTGCTGATGTCGTTCGTGGTCCGCACGAGTTTTCAGGTGGATCTCGTTTACGGAGTGATGATCGGCTTGGGCGCGATGACCGGCGGAGTGCTCGTCGCGCAAACCGGCATCAATCGCTGGTTCAGCAAGCACAAGGGACTCGCGATTACGCTCGTACACACTGGCGGAACGCTGGGAGGATTCGCAGCGGCGCAGGTGCTCGACAAAGTGATTCGTACGTTCAGCGGAAACTGGCGCGCAGGATGGTGGCTGATGGCCGGCCTGAGTGCAGTTTGCGCAGTCCTCTCCATGGTGTTCGTTCGCGAGCGTCCCGCCGATTTGGGCCAGTTCCCCGATGGCGTCGCGCCGGATGATCGCGCAGCTGACCGTGCCATGACACCAGCGCGTGGCGTGTACAAGACCAGCGAAGAATGGACGCTCGGCGAAGCCGTCCGCACTCCCGCGCTCTGGCTCTACGTGATCTCACTTCTCGGCTTCAGCGCCGGCTATCCGCTGTATTTGGCCCACGGTGTGTCGCATTTGAAGGATCTCGGCTTCACGCCCGCCGCGGCGGCATCCTCGATTTCGATCATGCTTCTCTGCGCGCTATTCGGCACGCTCCTTTTCGCGGCGGTCGCCGATCGCATCGAGCCGCGCCTGGTCTGGTCTGTCGCGTCGGTAGTTTTCGCCATCGGGATGCTGCTTGCGATGCGCGCCAGCGGCTCTGCTGGCTTGTATCTCTATGCGATCCTCATGGGCACGTCGTTCGGCACATCGTTTTCCGCCATGATGGTCCTCCCCGCAAATTATTACGGCGTTAAGGCCTACCCGTCGGTGATCTCCACGGTAATGGTAGTGGGCACCGTAGCAGGCGCCTCGGGCGCAGCCCTGTCGGGCATCATCTTCGATCGCTACGGCAGCTACACCCCGGTGTTCTATTTTGTCGCAGGAATGTCGTTCCTGGCCGCGATTCTGCTGCTATTCGCGATTCCGCCGGTACATAAACACAGTCCCGCGATTGCGCCAGCCGGCGCCGCGGCAATCTGAGAAATATGGCGAGAGAGCTCGAGGGCCAGGTAGCGATCGTGACCGGCGCCGGCCGAGGCATCGGCAAGGGCATCGCTTTGCGATTTGCCGCCGCCGGCGCGGCTGTCGCGGTAACGTCTCGAAATAAAGCGCAACTCGATCAGGTGGTGGGAGAAATCGAAGCGGCCGGAGCGCGCGGTCTGGCCGTCGCGGGCGATGCGACGAAGCGAGAGGATGTCGCGCGCGTCGCGCGAGCAGCCGCGGAAAAACTAGGCGGCGTGACGCTGCTGGTGAATAACGCGGGGCTGGCCGGACCGTACGGTCCGATTGGAATCGTGGATCCCGACGAATGGTGGGCGGCGCAGGAAGTGCACATTCGCGCGCCGCTGCTGTTCATGAGCGCGGTGCTGCCGGGCATGATCGAACGCCGCGCCGGGCGAATCATCAACATCTCTTCTCCGCGATGCCATATGCTGACGGCTCATCTTTCGGCCTATAGCCTCGGGAAAACAGCGCAGAACAGGCTCGCCGAACTCGTGGCGAACGAAGTGAAGGAATACGGCGTGAAAACTTTCGCGCTGGACCCGGGCTCGATCATGACGGAGATGGCGGACGAAACGATGACTTCCGCCGATGCACAGCGATGGGTGCCGAAAATGGTCGAACGTCTACACGAACTCAAAGGGAAACAGGGTCCGCAGGATGGAATGGCATGGTGCACCGACCGATGCATGAGCCTGGCCATAGGCCGCTACGACGCGCTTTCCGGCCGCTACATTGACCGAACGGACGATCCCGACGAAATGTTGAAACAACCGAGTGCGAAGCCCGCGCGTGTGAATCCTTGATTCGGAGAGCAGCGCAATCATGAGAAAAATCGACATCTTCACGCACATCTGGCCGAAGCCGTTTCACGAAGCGCTTTTGAAGACGACCGGACAGATGAAGGACATCCATCGGCGCAGCGAGGCCGTGCCGATGATGACCGACCTCGACAAGCGCTTCGCCGTGATGGACAAATTCGACGAGTATCAGCAGATTCTTTCGCTCGCTTCGCCGCCGCCGGACGCGATGGGCGAGCGCGCCGCGTGGCGCGAGCTCTCGCGGATCGGCAGCGACAGCATGGCCGAGCTTTGCCGTAAATATCCCGATCGCTTTCCGAGTTTCATCGCGTCGGTGGCGATGCGCGACCCGGAAGGCGCCGTCGAAGAGGCGCGCCGCGCGGTGAAGGACCTCGGCGCGTGCGGAATTCAAATTTATTCCAATGTGAGCGGGAAGCCGCTCGACGCTCCTGAATTTCGTCCGGTATTCAAGGCGATGGAAAGCCTCGGGAAGCCGGTCTGGATTCATCCGGCGCGCACCGCCAGTTTCCCCGACTACCAAACGGAGCAGCAGTCGCTGTACGAAATCTGGTGGACGTTTGGGTGGCCTTACGAATCGAGCGCCGCGCAGGCGCGGATCGTTTTTTCGAAGATGCTCGACGAGATGCCAAATCTGAAGATCATCATCCATCATGCGGGCGGGATGACACCGTTTTTCGAGGGGCGCGTCGGCCCCGGCTGGGACCAATTGGGCGCGCGGACGTCCAATACCGACTACAAGCCGCTATTAAAGGAACTGAAGAAGCGTCCGCTCGACTATTTCAAGATGTTCTACGCCGATACGGCGACATTTGGTTCGAAGGCCGCGCTGGTCTGCGCTCTCAGCTTTTACGGAGTCAACCACGTGCTCTTCGCTTCGGATGCGCCGTTCGATCCCGAAGGCGGCCCGATGTACATTCGCGAAACACTTCGGGTGATTGACGAGCTGGACATTTCCAAGGAAGACCGCGAGAAGATTTACTACAAGAATGCGTGCGCCCTGTTGGGCATCCGCTGAGGCAAAAGGGCGATTAGAAGCGCCGGCTGTTGTCGCGCCCGAGGGAAACTAGTTCCAGCCGGTCGGCCCGTCGTGCGGCACCCCGACCAATACCGCTTGTACTTGCCGAATTTTTCCGCCTGACACTTTGAACATCTCGCTCAGCAACACGGCCTGCGAGGGTGAAATTTGCATCAGCACGATCGCCAGCACGATTCCGTGCTGCTCGTCGAGGACGGGGTAGCGGCGATCCGTGACGACCCAGCCTTTGAACCACGCTTCGTCCATCTGTTGCTGCGTAGTCGCGGCGGGCTTGTGAAAAAGATCAAAGGGAACATTCGTGGTCTGGATTCCGTTTTCAAACCGGTTTGCGTCGGCCGCGAGCGGCGCGGGCTTGTAGTCGCTCGTGCCTTCGGTCTGTAAGGCGGTGAAATATGCGTTGGCCGTGGCGGCAAGCTGTTCGCGGGTGGCGCGCCCGGCGGGCGGCACTGTTTCCAGATACATCGGCGGCGTAGCCGCCAATTTATCGGGGCCAAACAGAGCACCACCTTTTTGCGGAAGCATCGTCTCCACTTCCGTGATTTTGTCAGCCTCCACCCTCAGACGCACCAGAAAGATTGCGAGGCCCGAGTCATCCTTGACCACGGATTCCGCGCCTGCCTGGCCGCCCTCAGGATCCAGCGCATCAAGCCGGAAGGTAACCGCCTCAGCCGTCTTCCAAATCCCTTCTCCGAGCTGAACCGGATGCCCGTTTTCCGTTGCTTTCAGCGACGATGATAGCGGCAGCCCCGCTGGATCGTGTTTCAGCAAGGCGGCGAAATACGAATCAAGCACGCCCTTCAAGCACGCTCGATTGCATCCGGCAGCGGCGGGCGGAAGCCCCACGCGGGCAGGAGATGCGTTCGCACCAGCTGCCGTGGCCAGCACGAGAGCAAGAATCAGCGATTTCATGGATCCTTCCTCCACGCGAGTTCGACGGGCACACCCGCACGCCGGGCCGCGCGCGCACCGCCGCTCAATTGTTATTTTTTCAGCTGGGCTTCGATTGCCGCGATCACTTCCGGCGAATCGGGCGTGACGGCCGATTCGAACCGCTGAACCACGTTGCCATTGCGATCCACGAGGAACTTGGTGAAGTTCCACTTGATGTCGCCGGCGACGGCGGGGTTCGCGTCCTTGGTAAGGTAGCTGTAAAGCGGCGCCTGATCGTCGCCCTTCACGGAAATTTTCCCGTACACGGGAAACGTAACGTTGTATTTCCCGGTGCAAAACTTTGCGATCTCTTCGTTGCTTCCGGGTTCCTGACCGCCGAAATTATTCGCCGGGAAACCGATAATCACGAAGCCCTGGTCCTTATATTTTTCGTAGGTGGCCTCGAGAGCCGTATATTGCGGCGTGAACCCGCAGCGGCTGGCGACGTTGACCACCAGCACGACTTTGCCCTTGTAGCTCGCGAGCGGCGCCGCTGTGCCGTTCAGCAGCGGTAGCGTGAAATCATAGATGTTCGATGCTGCGTACAAGCTGGCTGCGGTCATTAGAACGATCACCCCCACGAGCAGATAACCGAGGAATCCGGCCTTGCGCGAATTCGTGTTCATAAGTCTCCATTTGGAATCAGCGAGTCGTTGAAATCCCGCCGGGCGGGACTTGCAGTCTCGAACTTCCCTTGCCTAATAAGGATAGGCTCGGCACCGCTCCGGGTCAAGGCAGGCGCAGCGGCCGAAAATCCGGCGGTGAGCACATTGCTCACGATGCGTTGAGTCCAATCGGATCGGCGAGAATCCAATATGCTATAGTCCATAACTAGAGAAGTTGCAGCGTCAGCAGGCGAGATTCGGAGTAGCAGCTCAAGGAGTGACAATGTTTCCTGAAGAGATGGTTGTCGGAATGCGCGAGGAACTGACGAGAGTCGGATTTCGCGAACTGCGAACTCCTGCGGATGTGGATTCCGTGCTCAAGCAGGAAAAGCGCACCGTGCTCGTGGTGGTGAATTCCGTCTGCGGATGCGCGGCCGGCAAGGCGCGTCCTGCGATTGCCAAAGCGCTCTCGAATAAAGCGCGGCCGGAAGTTCTGACGACGGTTTTCGCGGGGCAAGATCTGGAAGCCACGAAGCAGGCGCGGAGTTACTTCACCGGGTATGCGCCTTCTTCTCCCTCGATCGCGTTGCTGCGCGACGGCAAGGTCGAGTTCATGATGGAAAGGCGCGACATCGAAAGCAGCGATCCATTCACGATCGCGACGGCTCTCACGCGCGCATTCGATCGAATCTGCGTCCCAGCCGCGACGCCAGCTAAGCAATAGCGCGTCTACAAACCAGACCATCCTTCTGCGCGCGGTCTTTGAACGTCGTGCGCCGAGACTACTGGCCGATCGGGCGTGATTCCGCTTTCGTGCCGCCCGGCCATCCAGTGCCCCGCATATAGCTCTGGGGCCCTTCGAACACCGCCTCAACTCGCGTGATCTTGCCGTCCACGAATTTGAAAATCTCGGTATTTAGGATTTCGTTCGGGTACCGCATGCCTTCCGGGTAGGGAACGGAACGGCCGTCAAGAGTCCAGCTTTCCACGTTGCCGCGCCGCAAGAAGTCAAAGGTAGCGAACACGATCTGCCGCCTGGTGTCCACGATCGGAAAGTGGGCGTCCTCATAACCGGTGATGAACGTGTAGGATTTTCGGTCAAGCTGCTTCGCACAGCCCAAGCCCAAGACAAAGAAACTGGGCGGAGAGGGAGCTCCATTGGCAGGCGGAGACTTCACAATCGGAATTGGCGGGTTGTCGTTCGGCCCAAGCGCCGATAACGTGCCATTTTCAAGTCGAATGCAGGATTCCGCAAACGGCGCCAGGTCCCCGTTGTGAAAAGCTACCGCGCGCGTATAGCCCAGCGCCGCCTTCTTGAGTGCCTCGCGCGAAATCCGGGTTGATTCAGGCTCCACGCGGTTCATCGTATCCATCCAACTCGGATCCTTCGGCGGCATATTCTCCGTGCCCTGCGCGTGACGGTCAACGACGGTTTCAATTTCGGTGATCTTTCGGTTGACCACCTTCAAACGCACGGCGAGGAAATCGGGATAAGGCATTTCATGGTTTTCCGTCAGGGAAAGATAGGTCGCGATCCCGCCAGTCTCGGGATCGTAAACATCGTGGCGGTACTTACCGTACGAATTGAACGTCACCCACAGCGCTTCGCCGAGGGAAATCTGCGCGCCGTTTTCCGTGTAGCGGTAATGCGCCGCCACTGGCACAAGCGACGGATCGTGTTTCGAGAGCGCATCCAGATAGGTATCCATGAGGCCCTTGAGACAGCCTTCATCGCATCCATTGGCCGTCTCCGCCGATTTCGCCACCGTACCATGAGGTGAAGCAATGAAAGCGAGGCTCAGCGCCAATATTCCAGCGAAATAGCCAACAAGGGACATCAAGCGAAATGCCGGTATTCGGGCTGTTTGCATTGTTTCCTCGCTTGCACTTGTGACGCTCGGATCACTCATGCATATATGTTAATTCGGAGCACGAGTCAAAGGGTGAGCTACGACAGCGCGAGTGGAAGCATGGGCGTTCGCCAGGGATATGGACGAGTTAAGGGAAGCTACTGTTTGTTGCGGTTGCGGAAGGCGAGTTCGTCGAGAATCTGGCCATTGGGCAACGTCAGCGAAATGAAAAGGCCGCCCTTTTCACCGCTCCTCAGAGGCCAGATGATCACGGACACCTTGTCACCCGGCTTCACGCTGGTTGATTTCCATCCCTGCCGCGAAAGATTGTTGGGACTATTCAGCTCGATGCTCCATTTGTCGGTGCCGCCGCCTTCATTCGGGACGTCGAGCTCGATCCAACTGTGCGGATTGGTCCACTGGAAATCCTCGACCACGCCAACGATGGTCGTCTCCTTCGAGCGGTCGAACATCGCGAACGAATGGTGAGCGGAGGCGGACCCCGCAACCAGGAGGAGAAGCGCGCTCAAGCACGCGATTCGTGATGTCTTCATCGTGGCCCCCACATCAATGAATGCCGCCCTGAAATCCGAATTACCCGCAGCGCCGTGCACGCCGCCTGCATAAAGTACTATAATGCCCGCCGGAATTTGAAGTTTTGTTTCATGCGCAATGGCCAGCGTCGTCCGTCGCGAAGTTTTCGCTGGAATCTGGCGGCGCGCCACTGTCGAAATGGAGCGAGCATGAGATTTTCTCCCGCAATAGTTATTGTGTTGTGCTTCTTCTCCGGCTTGGGAACTGCATGCCAGGGGCAGGCGGCGCAACAACCAGCCAAAACCGTCGTGGTGCACAGAAACGCGACCCCCGCGTCTCTCAGTTCACTGCCGGACTGGGCTGGAATCTGGACGTTCGATTTTCCCACGCCAGGCGGCCCTCCTCCCGAGCAGCCGTCATTGACCCCTGCGTCCGCCGCGGAGTTGAAAGTCCTGCAAGACGCCGAAGCGAAAAATGAAGAGCCGGCGACCGAAAGCGCCAACTGCCTGCCGCCGGGCATGCCCACCATCATGTTTCAACCGTACGACGTTGAATTCCTGTTCACGCCGGGTCGCGTAACGATTATTCAGGAAGCCTACATGCAAGTGCGGCGCGTGTTCACCGATGGCCGCGGCCATCCAACCGACCTCGATCCCACTTTCAACGGCCATTCAATTGGACACTGGGAAGGCGACACTTTGGTCGTGGACACCGTCGGCCTTGGGCACAAAACTCCGCTTGGATTCAATCGGCTTCAGCATGGTCCAAAGCTGGACGTAGTCGAACGGATCCGTTTGACCGCGCCCGATACGCTCGAGGATCGAATGACGTTGACCGACCCTGACGTGCTGGCGAAACCGTGGCACCTGGTGAGGACCTACACGCGGCACCGGGATGAGGACCAGCTGGAATTCATCTGCGAGGAAAATAACCGCAATCCGATAGGCCAAGACGGCAAGGTGTCAACCATCCTCCGCCATTAATCCCGATCGGGCGCCGGGTACCCGGCTGTCAAATTCCGCGAAGTTTCCGGGCGGCTGCCGCGAGCACGCCCAATTTCGCGAACGCTATTGGCGCGTCCGCAACCGGCCTTTCCGCGAAAGTTCCGAAGCCGCAGTCCGGATTGAGAAAAATGCGATCCGGAGAGATGAATTGCGTGAGTTCCCGCACACGCTGCACAACTTCTTCCGGATCTTCCACGTCAGAGGTGCGCGGGTTCACGACTCCGTAACCGATTTGAGATTGCTCCCGCAACCCGGCGAGCGCTTGTGGTGAACCGGCGCGAGGCGTGGCGTATTCCAGCACGAACTGGTCGAGGTTCATGCGCTTCAAGTAGGGCATTAATCCGTCGTAGGGGCCCGACAGAAGCACGTCTTCGTTCCGGCTCCAGTTGCCGCGACAGACATGCACGCAAAGAATCGGGCCCCGAACGCCTTCGACGACACGATTGATCAGACTAACCGCGCGTTCGAGTTCACCCTCGGGACTCGAACTCGCCGCCAGTGCGGCGCACATGAACGTGCGCGTGGCGGACCTGCCCGCCAGCAGGAGCTCACTTAACACAGGCTCATCAAACTGCACCATGTCCACGCCGGCGCTCGCAAGTTCCTGCAACTCTTCGCGCAGGACGGCGACGATGTCGTCGCCAAGGCTGTCGCCATCGGGATACGTGGAATTGGAGAGCCCTTTGACCCAGGTCGAACGGCTCAGAAGGTAAGGTCCAGGCAGCGTGACCTTGATGGCCTTTCGCGTGTGCTGGCGCAGGAATCGGTAATCATCAATGACCAGCGGTTCGCGGCGCCTGACCTTTCCGACGACGACGGGATTCCTGATCGCGAATGCCGGAACATCGAGCGCGTTAAGCAGGCTTTCAAAAGCGGCCTTGTCCTCGACGTAGTCGAGCAGCTGGGCCAGGGTCATCAGCCGGATGCCTTCGAGGCGGTCGGCGATGAAGGAGTAAAAATTATCGCGGCGCTGTTCGCCGTCGGAGATCACGTCAACCCCCGCGTCCTCCTGATACTTTATGGCGAGCAGCGTGGCCTGATCCTGCAGATCGGCCAACGCCGGAGACCGCCGCTTCATGGCTTCGAGCAGCCATGGCGGCCGAGGCCAACTGCCCACGACGGTCACGGGATATTGAAAGCCGAGATTCATCGCCTATGCCTTCCGAATCTCAGCGCTGAAAGAAACTGAACTCAGAAATGTCTGGGTGACGGGCGAGCGCCGGACGGTATCCGCGAGCAGTTCCTCGAGCGTTTCCGGCTCGGCGTCGGCGTCCACGTAGACGACCGCTCGCACGTCCGTCAGCCCGGGATGTCCGGAATCCTGCAATCCCAAATATACGAGGATATCTTGCGCGCGGGCCTGCAACGACACTTCCAGATTGCGGACTGCAATCCCTCGCTGGGATGCGCGCCATTGAAGCCCCACCGCGAGGCACGCGCCAAGAGAACCCAGAAGATACTCGATGGCGCTGATCGCCTGATCGGCGGTGTCAAAGCTGGCTGGCTGCCCGGCAACGAACGAATGATTGCGCACGAATACCTGCGCTTCCATCCCTCCGCTCCCGCGCACACGCGCGCGCCACACGTAATTTCTGGCTCGCTCGAGATCCTGGCGAAATGCGGTGTCGGCGGCTTTCTTGCGGATGAAATAACTGGTCGAGCCGGATTCGCCGGGACTGTTGGCGAGCATGTCGTGTCCAACCAGACGGCACCACGCCGGCAGGTCCTCTTTTACGCTGGTCTCGCGGCTGCGCACCTCCAGCACACCACCGGGCGCCAGAGGGGACATCGCGTTGCGGATGATCAGCAAGAGTCCGCTGCCGCAATCGAGGTCGCCGCCGTCGCACATCGCGTCAGGCGTCAGATCTGGCCGGGAATTCATACGCCGCTCCCGGCGCGGGTCAGTAAGAAACACACGGGCTGCCGCCGCTCAAAAACTCCACCAGCTTGGCGCCACCCACAATCGTGGCCCCCGCAATCAGCTTATCCTCGCCCAAGCCGCGTTTCTTGAAACACGGAGAGCAAACGTAGATTTTGCCGCCCGCTTTCACGAAATTGTCCATCAGCTCCTTCAGGGGAGAAAACCCGGCTTCGTGAATGTCGTCGGCATAGCCCTTTTGGGAAAGCCGCACGCCTTCGATGCTGAGGAACACCATGGTGTCCTTATCGGAAGCTACCGCGGCATTGGCCACCACAAATCCGACGGTGGCTTTGTCGGTGTTGTCTTTGGAGCAGGTAAGGCTGACGCAAAAGCTGCCTGGCATAGTTCCTCCTTTTGAAATGTGAATGTCATTTTTCGCGCCGGCGAATCAGATACACGGGGTGCTGAGCCGAAACCAGGGCGTGCCCTGTGAGCCGGCACCACGCGGGGAGATCCTCTTCGGCGCCGGGGTCCAGCGCACGAAGTTCGAACACCTGCCCCGGCGCGAGGTTTCTCATCCGCCCGGCGAGCTCGATCAGCAGCTCGCCGCATCCCAGCTCTCCGGCGTCCCATTTTTCACCCATAATCAACCCCGCTCGAATGCTGCGACGCCCGCCCGAGGTTAGGGGGTCAGCACCTTGTAAGTGAATTCGCGCGTCCAGTCGGTAAATTGCTTGCCGTCCACTTCGACGTACATTTTGGGGAGCGAATTCACCGGTCCGTCGCTCTCCGGAGGTTGCATAATCAAATCGCGCCCGACCGACCAGACAACGCGCCGGTCGTCAATGTTGCCGAAATAGTAGTCCACCTTGCTCGGATCGAGCCCGTGATAGCCCGTGGCGGTCGTCAGCTCGACCAGCTTCTTGTTTTTGTCGGTGAGAGGAAATTCCTTGCCGTAAATATTGGCCAGCGAAACGTCGAGGGGAATCCAGCCAAGATTGGGCGCGTAGAATTCAATCCAGCAGTGGTAGCTCGCATCCACCCGAATTCCATCCAGCGTGGGCTTCAGCAGAGAACCGTAAATCATGCGCGTGGGAAGGCCGGCGGCCATTGACAGCGACGCGAACAAGGAATGGAAGTCGGTGCAATTGCCTGTTTTTGTGCGCAGGCAATATTCCGTGCTGCCAACCGGCGAAGCCTTCAGATGGTCCGGATCCTTGACCCAGTAGTCGATGTTCTGGAGAGTCCAATCGTAGATTTTTCGCGCTTCGATCACCGGGTTCTTTTCGTCGCCGACGATCTGTGCCGCGAGCTTCTTGATGTCGTCATTCACCACAACATAGGTCGTGGGATGAAGATAGAGCGCCAGGGCGCCACGCTCCGAATCGGTGAGCGGACGAGTCTGGCTCGCATCAACTACGTTCTTCATTTCCGTGCGCTTCAGATCAAACGTCTCGGTAATCGTGATCTGGGGTTGAGCGGGCGCGTGAACTTCCAGATAGCCGACTTTGTTTCCCCAGGAATCCCAGTCGTAGTGGACTGGGTAATCGGTGGCGGCGTTGAAATTCGTGATAACGGAGAACGCGTCCTCCTGCGGGACCGCGAACCACACGCGCACCGTCTGCGCCCCCTGCGGAACTTTCACGGTCAGGACATTCTTCACGCTAAACGCAGCCTGCCCCGGCCGCGCTGATTTCGGGACGTCTCCCGCGGAGGCCGTCAGGCAGACGCCGAGCACCAGCACAGACAATATTCGATAGGAAAAAGCTCTTCGCAGCATGGATGATTCCTCCCTTACGTTCTGGGCTGAGGTTCTAGATAGAGTCGGGAAACGGCCAACGGTCGCTTAGAGGGAGGAGACTCAAGTGAAGCCCGATGAGGATCGCCGCATTTCTCTGGCTGCAAGCATACCGCGCCATTGACGCATAGAATGGAAACGGTTGGCAAGGATTTTTGCGCCGCCGCGATGAAGGATTCCCTCGCGGACCGTTAGCATCTCGCTCGCGAATGTTTTCCTTCGACGCAGCGCATTTGCGTCCATGCGATAGAATGGCAGCACGATGGATGAACGGTTCTATCGCGCGACGATGAAGATCGGCGGAGGAACGCTGCTTGGGCGGCTGGCGTTTTCTTTTCTGGTGATCTGTTCGATTGCGGTGGGTGGCGCGATCGGCCTGCTGTTCGTTTACTCGAGCGACCTGCCCGAAATTCACGCGCTGGAAAATTATCGGCCCGTCATCGTGACGGAACTTTACGCGGACGACGGCCAGTCCATCGGCACATTCGCGCTCCAGCGCCGAATTCTCCTGACCTACAGCCAGATTCCGCCCGTCCTGCGGGACGCCATCATTACGACCGAGGACCAGCACTTCGAGCAGCACTGGGGCGTGGACTTCCCACGCGTGCTCGAGGCTGCGTGGCGCGACGTGGCCAGCCATCGCGCCGCCGAAGGCGCCAGCACGCTGACGATGCAGCTCGCCGGCGGACTTTTCCTGAATCGCTCGGACCGCAGCCTTCACCGCAAACTTCAGGAGACGATGCTCGCGCTGCAAATCGAGCGGCATTACACCAAGGATCAAATTTTCACGATGTACTGCAACCAGATCTATCTGGGCGCGGGAAACTACGGCTTCGAAGCAGCCTCCGAATATTATTTCAGCAAACCGGTGGGCCAGTTGACTCTCGCGGAGGCGGCGACGCTCGCAGCCATCATCCGCGGACCGATCTATTCACCGATCATTCACCCGGAACGCGCGCGCGCGCGGCGGAATCTGGTGCTATCGCTGCTGGCTCATGGCGGCAAGATCACCGATGCTGTCGCCGAAAGCACGGCGAAAGAACCGCTCGGTCTGCACGTCGAATCGCTGCGCAACGATCTGGCGCCCTACTTCGTTGAAGAAATTCGCCAGTATCTCGAACACACATATGGCACGGCGGCCGTCCACGAACAGGGCCTGCGCGCCTACACAACACTGAACGTGGACATGCAGAAGGCGGCGGACCGCGCCGTTCGCGATGGACTCCACGCCTATGATCGCCGCCACGGCTGGCGCGGCAATCTTCCGAATATTCTTCGCGACAATCTCGGGACGCTCGACAACTACCAGAACGACGACTGGAAGGGTGCGATCCAAAAAGGCGACTACGTGACCGGCCTGGTGACCTCCGTGCAGCCGACGTTCGCCTATATCAAGATCGGCCCTTACCGCGCCTTGCTCACGCCCGCCGATTTCGCATGGACCGCGCACAAATCCGCCGCGGAGCTGGTGAAGCCGGGCGATCTGGTCACCGTGCAGATCGACGAACTAAACGGCACGGCGGCGGAAGTCGAGCTTGAGCAGGTTCCCGTGGCGCAGGCGGCGCTGATCGCGATTGACAATGCCACCGGCGGAATCAAGGCGATGGTCGGCGGCTACGATTTCGAGGATTCGAAATTCGACCGCGCAACGCAGGCCATGCGACAGACGGGAAGCTCGTTCAAGGTGTACGTCTACGCAGAGGCGCTGGCTCAGGGCGCCACGCCCTTCGATACCGTCGTGGACGAGCCGGTAACATTTCACACCGGCAGCCAGGATTATTCTCCGCACAACTACGATGAGAAATTCGAAGGGCGCATCACGCTGCGCCGAGCCCTCGCCGATTCGCGCAATGTGCCGGCCGTGCGCCTGCTGGCCAAGGTCGGCATTGAAAATACGGTCGAGCTGGCTCGAAAGTTCGGCTTGACGAGCCCGCTGCCGCCGGTTCTGCCGCTCGCGCTCGGCGCCGCTGACCTGACGCTCATCGAGCACACGTCCGCATTCACCGTGTTTCCCGACGACGGCATCCACATCGAGCCTCACTATCTCCGCCGCGTTACGTCCTACGACGGAGTAGTCATGGAAGAATTGCGGCCGACCATCACCGACGTAATTCCGCCGGATGTGGCTCGCACGATGGTGGCGATGCTCGAAGACGTGGTGCAGTTCGGCACGGGCGTTCGCGCGAAGGAGATTGGGCGTCCGTCTGGCGGCAAGACCGGGACGACCAACGATTTCACCGATGCCTGGTATATCGGCTTCACGCCGCAAATCACCACCGGCGTGTGGGTGGGCAATGACGCGCACGTCACGCTAGGCAAGAAAGAGACCGGCGCCCGCGCAGCGCTCCCCATCTGGATCCAGTTCATGGAGCAGGGCATGCAGGGAATGCCGGTGGAAAATTTCCGGAACGTTGTGCCGCTGGAGAAAATCGCCGGGACGCATCCGGTGCAGGTAGACACGCCTGATACGGCTCCTCCCGCCGACGCCGCCGAGCAGGGCCTGACGCAAGAGCCTGCGGCTGAACCGCCGCCGTCACCGCCAGCGCAAAAACCAACGGCCGCGCCGCAACCTCAGGCCGCAGCCCCAGCGCAAACTCACTAGACAGCCTCGTTCTAGGATTTCCTGCGGAATGGATCCCAGCCACCCGGATCGAGTCGCGTGCCGCGGCCATCGGCGCCGACGAGCGTGATCCCCTTACCGCGTTCGATCTCGCCAATTGCGGCGATCTCCGCGAAATCCGGCGCGCTTCGTAGACGCTTGACCTGCTTGCGCCGCACCGTGAAAAGCAACTCGTAATCCTCGCCGCCGTGCAGAGCCATCTGCAACGGGTCGAGGCGCAGCTTGCGCAGCGGGCCGGTTCGCACGGCCGGCAATTTCACGCACGGGATGCGATCGGCCCATAGGCGCGCGCCCACTCGGCTCGCCTGGCAAAGCCGCGCGAGGTCGGTTGAAAGCCCATCGGAGAGATCCATCATGGCTGAAGCGATTTTGTGGCGCGCGAGCCAGGCGCCCAGTTCGACTCGAATTTTCGGGTAGAGGTGTGGTTGCAGCAGCCGAGAGTGGCTTCGAAGCACCCTCGCCGGCGTCCCGGAGCCGCCACCCTTGATCAGCTCCAGGCCAAGTTGGGCGCGCCCCAGCCTTCCGCTCACATATAGGATGTCGCCCGGCCGCGCGCCCGAACGCGTCACCGCCAGACCGCGAGCCACTTCTCCAAGCACGGTGATGCTGATCGAGACCGTGGCGCTCTTTGTTGTATCTCCCCCGGCGAGGCGCATCCCAAGCAGACGAGCGGCTCGCGCCATGCCGCGCACGAACTCACCTAGCCACTTCCCGGTAAGCCGCGCCGGCAGCGCGAGAGTCAGCAAAAAGATGCGCGGCATGGCTCCCATCGCGGCGAGGTCGCTCGCGGCGCGAACCAGTGACTTATAGCCGACGGAGTCCGGCGGATAGTTCTTCGTCAGGAAATGGACACCCTCCAGAAACGCGTCGCAGCTCAGCACCCATTCGGTGCGCAGACCAGGAGTCAAAATAGCCGCATCGTCGCCGATTCCGAGGCGTATTCCACCGCCGCGGCCAGCGCCACGGATGGAGGGGACAGCCTTCGCTATACGTTCGATCAGTTGGGCTTCGCGATCCATCCTGTACCTCTGTACAGTTGTCAGGCGTCCTACTATTGAGTAGAGTTTGGGTAAGCGAACGCCGAATTATAGAGTGCCCCAAGACAAGAAGCGAGTCCGGGGGCGCCTGTGGAAAACGGAAGATCGGGGTTGACGCCGACTAGCACGGTGGCTACAATCTGGCGGGTTTCGGACCAGGGCTCTCGGTTCAGACTCACGATCAATGTTGTTCTCGGAAACACGGCTGACCGTTGCAAGGGGCGTGCGGTCTAGCCGGCCGAAGTAAGAATCACTCGGACGGAAATAAAACGATGAAGGGCAAGTCTTCCTACACGTTTTTTATTGCTTCTAACGCCTCGGGCGGCATGAGACGGGTGCGCCTGCCGTGGTACGTGCTGCATGCGGTGGCAGTCCTGGCAGTTGTGGGGGGCATCACGGTCGCCGCGGGCATGGGATCCTACTCGCGCATGCTCTGGAAGGCGACGAACTACAACTCCCTGCGCCGCGAGCAAGACAGCCTGAAACAGCAATACGTCCAGCTTCAGACCGAAGTCACGGACACCAACCAGCGCCTCAACTCCCTGCAATCGCTTGCAGGAGAGGTAGCCATGGCTTACGGGATCACGCGGTTCCGTCAGACTCCCTTCGGGTTGACCGATTCAGCTCCTGAGCCGGACGAGGACTTCCAGAATTCCGTGGATGAGTTCAGCTACCTCCAAAAGAACGCTACCGCCGTCGCGATGTCCAGCGCCGGTATGCGGCTCCTGCCGGCCTCGCAACTGAGCAGCCTGGGCATCGTGCCGTCCCTGTGGCCTGTGGTTGGGCAGATTACCGGACACTTTGGCGAGCGGCTGGACCCGTTCAGCGGTGAGGGTGCCTTCCACGCCGGTCTGGACATCGCGTCGCATTACGGAGATGACGTCCGCGCGACGGCGGATGGAGTGATCCAGGAAGTGGACCAGCGCGCGGGCTACGGCCGATTGGTCGTCATAGACCACGGCTTTGGCGTGACCACTTGGTACGGCCACCTTTCAGGCTTCAACGTTCAGAGCGGCATGCACGTCAAATCGGGCGACGTGATCGGCTATGAAGGCGACAGCGGCCGCTCGACGGGCCCGCACCTGCACTACGAGGTACGGATCTACAACACGCCCGTGAATCCGTGGCGTTACCTCCGCAATATCTCGCCTAACGCGACAGCAGCAACAACGGCCACCCCTGCACCTGTTGTACCCGCATCGAACGGCGATTAATTCCTCCCGAACGCAATACCAGACCCGCTAGATTGAAATGCCGCTGATTGTCGGATAGAGTCGGTTTCTCTTCATCGTTCGGCCACGCCTATCGGCGACACATGATATTCAACACCTGGGACTACTACCTTCTCTTCCTGATCCCGAGCGCCATTCTATGCCGCGTGGCCAGCCCGCGGCTGCGCCCGTGGGTGATCTTCATGAGCGGCGGCCTTTTCTTCACGTATTTTTCCTACACGCAGTTTGGCGGAATCGCCGGCGCCGCCTGCCTGGCGATTTTCCTCTGGGAAACTTTTGTCAGCCGTTTTTACAAATCCTCGTCCTGGATTTGCTGGTTCGGCGTCACGCAGACCGTCCTGTTTCTGGCTCTTTTCAAATATCGCAATTTTCTGACGGGGCTTTTCTGGCGCGACGCCGCGCACAACCCTCTTTACTGGAAAAACGCGTTCCTGCCGCTGGGCATTTCTTTCTTCACCTTCGAGTTCGTTCATTACGCGGTGGACCGGTACCGGAACAAAACCGAAGAAGGCTCCGTGACCGAATACCTCGCCTTCATTCTTTTTTTCCCGACGATGGTCGCCGGCCCGATCAAGCGGTATCAGGATTTTCTGCCGAAGCTGCGAACCATTTCCCGGGAATGGGTGGTGGACTGGCAACGAGGACTCACGCGAATCCTCACCGGACTGGTAAAGAAATTCGCGGTCGCCGACGTCCTTACCGCCTACACGAACCACCTGAATTGGATGGACATCAGCCGCGCGCAAAGAATGATTTTGCCGCTCTGGCTTTTCGCCTACGGCATCAAGATTTATGCGGACTTCTCGGCGTATTCGGACATCGCTATCGGCTCGGCGCGCCTGTTTGGGATTCGCGTGCCGGAAAATTTCGACTGGCCCTATCTCCGCACCAACATCACCGATTTCTGGCGGCACTGGCACATGTCGCTCACAAACTGGCTGATCGACTACATTTATATCCCGCTGGGCGGCTCGCGGGGGCGAAGCGGGAAGGTGTACGCGAATATTCTGGTGACCATGCTGGTCAGCGGGATATGGCATGGCGCCGGAGTTAATTTCATCGTGTGGGGATTGCTGCACGGGATTCTGCTCGCGATCCGGCGCGCGTGGCGCCAGATTCGTCCCATGCCGGTGACGCCGCCCCTGTGGTCGCAACTGGGCTCGTGGCTACTGACCTACGTCGCCGTGAATCTGGCCTGGGCTTTCTTTTGCATGGATGTACACACCGCGCTTTTCTTTTTCCGGAGGCTCCTGCATGGATAATGCGATGACAACTTTCGACTGGATGAAGCACGCGTTCGACTATATCGGAGGCGCGCAGGACGAGCCGCCTCCCGGCTTTCCCGTCCAGCTCGGCCATTGGTGGTTCTGGGCTGTGTGGTGGGGAGCCATGGTTCTGGCCATATACGTTTTCTCGGGCCAGAGCTCGAAGTTTATCTACATCGATTTTTAGGTGGAGGCCTGAGCCGCGGGAACGGTGAAAGCGTGGGCACTTCAGGCCCACGAAAAAGCACTTCACGGGATGTGGGCTTTAGCCCTGGAGAACGTTTAGAAATTGAAAGCCCCAAAACGCATATTCATTCTGGCGCTGGCCGGCATTCTGCTGGCTTCGATCGCGCTCGATCGCGAGGTCGCGCGGTCATCGCAGAATACCGTTCCGCGAGCGCTGATGGCGCGCGTGCGGGAATCCACGGACGCGAAAGCCCTGGCGCTGGGCAATTCCCTGATCGGTGTGGGATTCATCGAGCCGTCGTTCGATCAAGGGATGGGGCTCGATAAACGCGATGGAGCAACTAACCTCGGCATGGGTGGCTCGAGCGCCGTCGAACAATTGCTGATGCTCCGCTACGCGCTGCGACAGGGCATGCGCCCGCGCGTGGTCGTCTTCGGTTTCTTCGATTTTCAGCTGACCCATCCGCTCGAATATGCCACGCGCGATTTGATCGGGAATCGCGCGATGCTCTACTACATGGAGCCCGAATACGCGCGCGCGTTCTATCATCTTTCGCTGCACGATCGCGCCGAATTTGAAATCATGCGCCACTTCGAGCTGTTCGCGGATCGAGGAGAAGTATGGCAGCGCGTCGAACTCTTTCGGCGACGGCTCGCGCGGCAAGGCATGCCTCCGGAGCAAGCCAACTCGATGGGACGCGCCGTTGATTTCGCGATGCTGGAGTATCCCAGCGCGCCTGCGTTCGTCGCGGAATGCGGCCGCGCGAGCCGCAACCCGCTCATTCCCTCCGTGCATGAAATCGCGCTACAGGCCAAGGCGGCGGGAAGCAAAGTCTATTTTGTCGAAATGCCCATGCCACCGGAGCACGTGCAAATGTTTTACGACCAGCCGGAGTGGGCCGGCTACCGCGCGCACTTGCAAGGCATGCTGGACGATCTCGGAGCGACGTACATTGACGCAAGCCACTGGATGCCGGCTGAAAACGCGTTCGAAGATCCGCTGCACTTAACTTACGAAGGAGGCCAGCAGTTCAGCCGTCGCCTGGGAGAATATCTCCGCAACATCGTGCCGACACGATAGGAGAATTAATCCGCGTGGGTGACTGAAGGAGCTGATTCTGGCAGCGACGGCGCGCCACGTTTCCTACGGATCAGGAAAGCGCCGATGGTCACCGCCAGCGCGAGAGGAAGGAAAAGCAAACCGTCCCGGATCAAATCTGTAGGACCGATTTGCGCCCCAGGACCGAAACATCCGCAGCTGATCGTCAGGCCGCGATGGTACGCGGAATACATCGCTATGATGAACGCGCAGATCAACACCGTGGAGAGGAGTCCGGAAATCCGTAGCGCGACGCCGGTCAGTAACCACAGCCCGAGCAAAAGCTCGAATGGAGGCAGCAGCCGCGCAAACGGACTCACCGCCCAGGGCGGCAGCATCTGGTACGAATCCACTCCCATCGCAAACATCGAAAGCGAGGTTTTCACGGAGCCGGCCGTCCAGGGCATTCCCGCTTGCGGCTTCATTTTGGCGCCGGCTGCAAACAGGAAAATGGCGGCGAGCACAAGCCGCCCCAGAATCAGAAGTATCCTTCCCCATCTGCGGCGCGCTTCGTTGCTCATCGTGGTGGGTTCACGCGGCGGCGATCCAACTATTGGCTCAGAAGCGAATCGAAAAATTGTTTCAGGATGGGCCACGAAACGAGGCCCGAGCCCGCCGGCAGACGAGTGCCCTTATAAGTGATCACGTAGGTCGGCGTGGCTTGCACCGGAATCTTGTTGCCCAACGCCCTGTCTTGATCGATGTAGGTATCGAGCGAGCAGGACTGGCCGGTCTGGCCTCCCAGCGCAAACGCCGCAGGTTTCACCGCCGCGTCCGGATACGCGCAACCTTGCATCTGGATCTGCACGCGTTTGAATTCCGCGGAAGACATCGCACCGGCAACATACTTTTCGATGTTGCCGTCCGCCGCCCATGCGTTCTGGTTGTCGTACAAAGCCGCTTCGACGTTTTGAAATTGTCCAGCGCGCGCTGCAGCGTTCAACCAGCGAGCCGCCTCATATCCGTACTTGTGCATCGGCAAAGGAAAATCGCGGTGCACCAGATACACTTTTCCGGCCGCAACGTAGTCGGCGATCATCGGGCGCAAAGTCTGCTCGAATAGGTTCCTGCAGGAAGGGCACTCGTAGTCGCTGAACACTTCCATGGTGATCGGGGCGCTGCTGGTTCCATAGGACTTTACTGGCGCGCCGAGCGACGCCACGGGCCTTGCAGCCGAGGCCGTGCGAGCGTGTGTGGTAGCAGGTGATGTCGGTTTTGCATCCGCCGGGGCGGTCTGCGCGCTTGCGGCGGACGCGACGAACGACAACAAAAGAAGCAGTGTAGCCCAGGCCGCTATCGCCTTCCGTGATTTGGCGCCGCGCGCCCACAAGCTGGTTCCCAACCCTGTACTCCGTCCGTGAATCAATTCCGCCTCCCCCAAGCCTGGTCGAAAATCGCTGGCCTATTGTAGCGCGATTTTCTCCTACGACGACGATGCGTTGCCCGCTCGATGCCCTTTAGCTACTTCAGTGGTGGGATGCAATCCGCGTTCGGTTGGTTCCCCGGGCTTTCAGGTGGTTCGCCGAGAACCCGCGTAGCTCGTTTGATGTGGCGCAAACGGTCGCAAAGGCGAGCCGTAAGTCCAATAAAAACATTGCGCTACAGACACACAAGAAACTTGACAATGTAACGCTCAACGTGTATTATGGCCCTGCTTTAGCGCAGGCTGTTCTTCACCGAACCCGCCTGACGCCAACAGGAGCAGAATCCATGAGCAAGATCATCGGCATTGATTTGGGCACGACCAACTCGGTCGTTGCCGTCATGCAGGGCGGTGAGCCCGTTGTCATCCCCAACCAGGAAGGGGCGCGCACAACCCCATCCGTTGTGGCTATTACCAAGTCCGGCGAGCGTCTCGTCGGCCAGGTGGCCAAGCGCCAGGCGATTACCAATCCCGAAAATACAGTGTATTCGATCAAGCGGTTCATGGGCCGCCGCTTCGACGAAGTACAGGAAGAAACCAAGCGTGTGCCCTACAAAGTGACGAAGGGGCCGCACGACGACGCGCGCGTTGATATTTCCGGCAAGTCTTACACCCCGCCGGAAATCTCCGCCATGATTCTTCAAAAGCTGAAGAGCGCCGCGGAAGACTTTCTTGGCGAAAAGGTGACCAAGGCAGTCATCACCGTGCCCGCATATTTCAACGACAGCCAGCGGCAAGCCACGAAGCAGGCGGGCGAGATCGCCGGCCTTGAAGTCCTGCGCATCATCAACGAGCCGACGGCGGCGGCGCTGGCGTACGGGCTCGACAAGAAAAAGGAAGAGACGATCGCCGTGTACGACCTTGGCGGCGGCACGTTCGATATTTCCGACCTGGAAGTGGGCGAGGGCGTCGTCGAAGTGAAGTCAACAAACGGCGACACGCACCTCGGCGGAGACGACATTGACCAGCGGATCGTCGAATGGATGGTCGGAGAATTCAAGCGCGATCAGGGCATTGACGTCAGCAAGGATCGCATGGCCATTCAGCGGCTGAAGGAAGCGGCCGAGAAGGCAAAAATCGAGCTTTCCCAATTGCAGGAAACGGAAATCAATCTTCCGTTCCTGACAGCGGACGCCTCCGGGCCGAAGCACATGCAGACCAAGCTGACCCGCGCGAAGCTCGAGCAGTTGATGGAAGACCTGCTCCAGCGGACCGTCGGTCCGGTGAAACAGGCGCTGACGGATGCGGGACTCACGCCGGACAAAATAGATGAAGTGGTCATGGTCGGTGGTTCGACTCGCATTCCGCGCGTGATCGAGATCGTCAAGGGCCTCTTCAACGGGAAAGAGCCTCACAAGGGCGTAAACCCCGATGAAGTGGTCGCGGTGGGCGCGGCGATTCAGGGCGGCGTGCTCGGCGGCGAAGTGAAGGATATTTTGCTGCTGGACGTGACTCCGCTATCGCTGGGCGTGGAAACGCTGGGCGGCGTGATGACGGTGCTCATTCCGCGCAACACGACGATTCCGACGCGGAAATCCGAGACATTTTCCACCGCAGCGGATAGCCAGACCTCGGTCGAAATCCACGTGCTGCAGGGCGAGCGGCCGGTGGCCAGCGGAAACCGCTCACTCGGAAAATTCCATCTGATCGGAATTCCTCCGGCGCCGCGCGGCATGCCGCAAATCGAAGTCACGTTTGACATAGACGCGAACGGCATCTTGAACGTCTCGGCCAAGGACAACGCGACGAACAAGGAACAGAAAATCACGATCACCGCTTCGACCGGCCTCAGCAAGGAAGAAGCGGAACGCATGAAGAAGGAAGCCGACGAGCACGCCTCCGAAGACAAGACGCGCCTGTCGGAAGTCGAAGCGCGCAACAAGCTCGACAGCTTGATCTACCAGGGAGAAAAGCTGGTCAGGGAGAACCGCGAAAAGCTGCCGGAAGCGGACGTCAAGGC